>Ga0065704_10000570_pt1 | contig 19339 bp, 14 predicted proteins | sample SwiRhicommuniRL2_FD_59091 | JGI IMG/M metagenome (GOLD analysis project Ga0065704, IMG submission 59091) | Switchgrass rhizosphere bacterial communities from Rose Lake, Michigan, USA - RL2 v2 (version 2) | ecosystem: Host-associated > Plants > Roots > Rhizosphere > Soil | place: East Lansing, MI
GCATGGGCGTCATGCAGCGCATTGTGCGGCATCCGGCTGGTCGCCGCCGCGCTGAATCCCGCGCCGTTGATCAACTCCATCCGAATCCCGTTGAGGTCGATCATCTCCCCCGGCCCGGTCGTCAGCAGCAGGCAGAAATGCGCAACGTCATCGGGCCAGTCGGCAATGATCACGGGGTCGCGATCCGCCGCCAGATATTCCTCCAGATGCCGCGCCGCATCGACCCGGTTCAGTTCATGGTCCACCCCCGGCGGCACGAAGCGCAGATAGGGGATCACATTCTGCGCCACCCAGGGATGAATCTCGGTCGGCAGCGGCAGCGAGACGTAGAAATCCTGATCGCCATATTCGGGCACCAGGGCGAGGCTAATCAGCTCTCCGCCAAAACCATTGAACTCAGTGTCGAGAAAGTAACGCATCTTTCCCCTTTGACGCCGCACTCCCCTGCCGTAAAGCCCCGCCGACAACGGACGACCCTGAGAAACGAACATGCAGCCACGCGAATTTATCGGATCGGCCCAAGTGCCCGGCGGCGAGGAATTGACCCTCTACCGGCGCGGCGGCGATTATATGATCGTCCTCGACCGCAATGAGCTGATGAGCAGCCGCATGAGCGGTTCCGAAGAAGCGCTCGCCAATTACACGCTGGAACGACTGCGCGGACGGAAACAGCCGCATCTGCTGATCGGCGGCTACGGCATGGGCTTCACCCTGCGCGCAGCGCTCAAGGGCATGGGCAAGGACGGGCAGGCCACGCTGGCCGAACTGGTCCCCGAAATCATCGAATGGGCGCGCGGCCCCATGGCGGAACTCGCCGCAGGCTGCCTCGACGATCCCCGCGTGCGGCTGGTGCAGGCGGACGTGGCCGATGTGATCGCGGATGGGCGGTCCACCTACGACGCGATCCTGCTCGACGTCGATAACGGTCCCGATGGTCTGGTGCGACAGGCCAACGACCGCCTCTATTCCCGACAGGGCATCCATTCCGCCATTGGCGCGCTGCGCCCCGGCGGCATCCTCGCCATCTGGTCCGCCGGTCCCGACCCGGCCTTTGCCCAGCGCCTCTCCCGCGCCGGGCTATTGGTCGACGAAATCGTCGTGCGCGCCCGCTCCAACGGCAAGGGGCCGCGCCACATCATCTGGTTCGCCACGAAACGATAGGAACTGGAGGGGGGCGGCATGTTCCGCTATCCCCTGCTCCCATGTCCCAGAATCACCTCTACCTCGTCGATGGCAGCGGCTATATCTTCCGTGCCTATCACCAGCTTCCGCCGCTCACCAACCAGCATGGCCAGCCCGTCGGCGCGGTCTATGGCTATACCACCATGCTTTGGAAGCTGGCGGAGGAACTGGGCAGGGCGGACGGCCCCACCCATCTGGCGGTGGTGTTGGACAAGGGGTCGCACACCTTCCGCAACGACATGTACGACCAGTATAAGGCGAACCGCCCGCCCGCGCCGGAAGATCTGGTCCCGCAATTCCCGATGATCCGCGACGCCACCCGCGCCTTCTCCCTCCCCTGCATCGAGGAAGCGGGTTTCGAAGCGGACGACATCATCGCCAGCTATACGAAGGCCGCCGTCGCGGCGGGCTGGCACGTCACCATCGTCAGTTCCGACAAGGATTTGATGCAACTCATCCAGCCCGGCGTCGACATGTACGACACGATGAAGAATGAGCGGCGCGGCGCGGACTATGTCATGACCAAGTTCGGCGTGCAGCCCGACCAATTGGGCGATGTGCTGGCGCTGATGGGCGATAGCGTCGATAATGTCCCCGGCATCCCCGGCATCGGCCCCAAGACCGCCGCGAAACTCATCACCGAATATGGGAGCCTTGAAGCGGCGCTGGAAGCGGCCCCGCAGATGAAAAAATCGAAGATGCAGGAAAATCTGATTGCCCATGCCGACATGGCGCGCCTGTCGCGGCGGCTGGTGGCGCTGCACGATGCGATGGACCTGCCCGAACCGCTGGACGACCTGACGCTGAAGGGCATTCCGCCCGAACCCTTGCAGGCCTTCCTCGCCCATCATGGCTTCAAGTCGCTGCTCGCCCGCGCCGGTGCGCCAGCCGCCGCCGTGGCGGTCGCGACCGCAGCCGCCGCTGTCACCGAAACCAGCGCCCCCGCCGCCCCGGTCCGCGCGGAAGAACCGCCCATCGATCGAAGCCTCTACGAAACGGTGGTGACGGAGCAAGCGCTCGACCGCTGGATCGCCGCCGCCCATGCGGAGGGTCTGGTCGCGGTTGATACCGAAACGGACATGCTCGATTGCGTGTCCTGCGCGCTGGTCGGCGTCAGCCTTGCGGTCGGCCCCAACGCGGCCTGCTATATTCCCGTCGGCCATGGCGGAAAGGACATGTTCGCGGAGAAGCCCGACCAGCTTCCCCTCGCCCTCGTCCTAGCAAAACTCAAGCCGCTCCTCGAAGACGACAGCGTCCTCAAGATCGGCCAGAACCTCAAATATGACCTGACGGTGATGCGCCGTCACGGCATAGAGATCGCCCCCTATGACGACACGATCGTCATGAGCTTCGACCTCGACGCCGGGCAGAGCCTGGCGGGGCATGGCATGGACGAGGCGGCCAAAACCCACCTCAACCATATCTGCATCAGTTTCAAGGAGGTGTGCGGCACCGGCAAGAGCCAGATCAGCTTCGCCGAAGTCCCGCTCGACAAGGCCACCGAATATGCCGCCGAGGACGCGGACGTGACGCTGCGCCTGTGGAAGCTGTTCAAGACCCGCATCGCCAATGAAGGCGCCAACCGCGTCTATGAACTGGTCGATCGCCCGCTGGTCAGCGTCATCGCGAAGATGGAGCATGAAGGCGTCAAGGTCGACCGCGAGGCCCTCTCTCGCCTGTCCGCTGAGTTCACCGCGGGCATCGCCGCACTGGAGACGGATATCCATGGCTTGGCGGGCCAGCCTTTCGCCATCGGCTCCACCCAGCAGTTGGGCGCGATCCTGTTCGACAAAATGGGCTATAAGGGCGGCAAGAAGGGCAAGTCCGGCGCCTATTCCACCGACGTCACCATTCTCGAACAGCTCAAGGCCCAGGGCGCGGAGATCGCAGGCAAGATCCTCGACTGGCGCCAGCTTTCCAAGCTCAAATCCACCTATACCGACGCGCTACAGGCGCAGATCAACAAGGATACGAGCCGCGTCCACACCAGCTACAGCCTGTCCGGCGCGCAGACCGGCCGCCTGTCGTCGACCGATCCCAATCTTCAGAATATCCCGATCCGCACCGAGGTCGGCCGCCAGATACGCCACGCCTTCGTCGCCGAGCCGGGCAATGTCATCCTCGCGGCGGACTATAGCCAGATCGAGCTGCGTCTGGCCGCCCATATGGCCGACGTCCCGGCCCTGAAAGAGGCGTTCGCGAACGGCGAGGATATTCACGCCGCCACCGCGCAGCAATTGTTCGGCGAAGTCAACCGCGACACCCGCGGCCGGGCCAAGACGATCAACTTCGCGATCCTTTACGGCATCAGCCGCTGGGGCCTCGCCGGACGGCTGGAAATCAGCGCCGACGAAGCGCAGGACATGATCAGCCGCTACTATGAACGCTTCCCCGGCATCAGCCTCTACATCAGCGAGACGCTCGAAAAAGCGCGGGAGCGGGGCTATACGGAAACGCTGTTCGGCCGGAAGACATGGTTCCCGCGCATCAAGGCGTCGGTGCAGCATGAACGGCAGGGCGCAGAGCGCGCCGCGATCAACGCGCCGATTCAGGGCACCAGCGCCGACATCATCAAGCGCGCCATGGCCCGCATGGGACCGGCGCTGGCGGATGCGGGGCTGCCCCATGTCCGGATGCTGCTGCAAGTGCATGACGAACTGGTGTTCGAACTGCCGCAGGGCGATGTGGAGCCGGCCAGCGCCGTCATCCGCCGCGTCATGGAAACAGCCGCCGAACCGATCGTGAAACTGAGCGTGCCGCTGGGCGTCGAGATCGGCCATGGCCCAAGCTGGGGCGCGGCGCATTGAGTCGAGAGCGCCGCTCTTTCGCCTTCGCGAGAGAGCGGCGCGCCCCAATCACCCCCGCGCGTACCGATCCTCATAGCGCACGATGTCATCCTCCCCCAGATATGTCCCGGTCTGCACCTCGATGAACACCACGGGAATCTTCCCCGGATTCTCCACGCGATGCTTCGCCCCGGCGGGCACGTAGAGCGACTGATTCTCGGTCAGCAACGTTTCCGAACCGTCCACCGTCACCTTGGCCGTGCCTTCGACCACGATCCAATGCTCCGACCGATGGAAGTGGCTCTGCAGGCTCAACGTCTGCCCCGGCTGCACGGTGATGCGTTTCACCTGAAAGCGCTCGCCCGCCAGCAGCGCCTCGACCCAGCCCCAGGGCCGGTGATCCTTGGGAAAGCTCTCTGCCTGCACGGCGCCCTTGGCTTTCAGCGCCTCGACCGCCAGCTTCACATCCTGCGAGCGCGACTTGTCGGCGATCAGCACCGCATCGCTCATCGCCACGGCAATGATGTTGTTAAGGCCGATGCCCACCAACTCCATGCCCTGGCTGTCCGACCGCAGCAGCGTGTCATTGCAGTCGATGGCGGTCGCGCCACCGCTTACCGACACGCCCGCTTCATCCGGCCCTGCATGGCTCCACACCGCGTCCCAGCCGCCAAGGTCCGACCAGCCTGAATCATAGGGAACGACCGACAGGTTGGCTGCCCGCTCCATGATCGCATAGTCGATGGAAATGTCCGGCGCCTTGTCCCATGCCTCCGCCGCTAGCCGCAAAAAGCCCAGATCGCCCCGCGCCCCATCGACGGACGGTTGCACCGCCGCCAGCACATCGGGCGCGTGTATCTTGAAAGCCGCGATCAGATCCCTCGCCGCGAACAGGAAAATCCCTGCGTTCCACAGATGGTCGCCGCTCGCCAGCATCTGCGCGGCGCGCCCTGCATCGGGCTTTTCCACGAACCGTCCCAGCTTGATCGGCTCCCCCGATCCATCGGGCTTGGCGACGACCTGCAAATAGCCATAGCCCGTCTCCGGCCGCGTCGGCTGAATGCCGAAGGTCACCAGATCGCCCGCATTCGCCGCGCCCAGCCCCCGGCTGACCGCCGCGTGAAAGGCCGCAACGTCCGGCACCACCTGATCCGAAGGCGCCACCAGCATCACCGCTTGCGGATCGCTTGCCACCAGATGCAGCGCCGCCGCAAGGATGGCAGGGGCGGTGTTGCGCACCGACGGCTCGATCATGATCGCCTGTGCATCCACCCCTTCCTGCGCCAATTGCTCGGCCACGATGAAGCGGAAGGTCGCATTGGTCAGCACCACGGGCCGCGCGAAAGCAAAACCCTCCCCCGCCCCCGACAGCCGATGCACGACCGAGCGGAACAGCGTCTGCTCGCCCAAAAGGGGGACGAACTGCTTGGGATAGGATTTGCGCGACAGCGGCCAAAGCCGCGTCCCCGATCCCCCTGCGAGAATGACGGGGGTCACATTCTGTATCTCGGTCACGCGGGGTCAGCCTTCAGCAAAGAGAAGGCTCTTCTCTAGCCCATCATGCCTCCAGCGCAACTCCGGCCAAATACGAAAAGAGCGCCTCGGCCACTCCGCCGGGACGCCCTTTTCACGCTCAAAAGTCCGATGCCTTATTCGCGATCGCCGGTCAGGCTCAGCAGCATCTGAAACAGGTTGACGAAGTTCAGGTACAGCGACAGCGCGCCCATCACCTGCATCTTCTGCGCCACCTCATGGCCGGCATAGGCGAAATATTCCGACTTGATGCGCTGAACGTCCCAGGCGGTCAGGCCGGTGAAAACCACCACGCCGATGATCGAAATCACCATCTGCATGGCCGACGAGCCAAGGAAGATGTTGATCAGGCTGGCGACGATGATGCCGATCAGGCCCATCATCAGGAAACTGCCCATCTTCGTCAGGTCACGCTGGGTTGTATAGCCCCACAGCGCCATGCCCAGGAACATCACCGCGGCCGAGAAGAAGGCCTGCGCGATCGACCCGCCGGTGAAGATCAGGAAGACGCTGGCCAGCGACACGCCCATCACGGCCGAAAAAGCATAGAAAGCCATCCGCGCGCCCGCCGTGGTCATCTTTTCCATGCGGAAGCTGAAGAAGAACACGAACGCCAGCGGCGCAAAGATCGCCACCCATTTGAGCGGCGTACCAAAGATCGCGGCGGCCAGCACCGGCGTATTGCCGATGAAGGCGGCGACCAGCCCGGTGATGACCAGGCCGATACCCATGTTACGGAAAACGCCCAGCATGTGCGCGCGCAGCCCGGCATCGGTCTGCGCCGTCTGGCTCGCACCATAGCCCGGCATACGAACGGGATTGTTCACGGCGTTAATACTCCATCCAAAATTCTTTTAACGGATCGAGTGGCCCGGCGCGGTCTTCGTGAGGCTTAGAGGGGGCAAAAAAGCTCACGAACCTGCACCGAGCACACTCGATGCGGTCCGACATCACGGCTGAAATCTTCAACCGCCAGAGGGGCCCGGCCCGCACGAGACATATCGGTGGAGCAACGCCCATCCGCAAGGGCAAGGCTCCACAGCAACAATTTATTACAATTTCCCGCCCCGGTTGACGCCTGCGTCGAACAGACGCATGGCTGCGCCCTATGAGCGACCAGTTCTCCCCCGCCGAACAACATGCCGACGCGCCCCTGCGCCTGTTCAACAGCCTGACGCGCACGGTCGAGACCTTCGTGGCGATCGATCCCCGTCATGCCCGCGTCTATAGCTGCGGCCCGACCGTCTATAATTACGCCCACCTCGGCAATTTACGCGCCTATGTCTTTACCGACACGCTGCGCCGCACCCTGTTGTGGAAGGGGCTGGACGTCACCCACATCATCAACATCACCGATGTCGGCCATCTGACCAGCGACGCCGACGCAGGCGACGACAAGATGGAGGCCGCCGCCCGTGCGCAGGCGAAAAGCATCTGGGACATCGCCGCTCATTATACGCAGGCGTTCAAGCAGAATATCGCCGACCTCAACATCATCGCGCCCAGCGAATGGACCATCGCCACCGACTATGTGCCGCAGATGATCGCCTTTGCGGAAAAGATCGCGCCGGCCCATTGCTACGAGCTGGAAACCGGCCTCTATTTCGACAGCAGCACCGTGCCCGACTATGGCGCGCTGGCGGGTGGGCGCGACGACGCGGCGCACGCCCGCATCGATCCGGTCGCGGGCAAGCGCAACCCGTCCGACTTCGCCATCTGGCGCAAATCCCCCCCGGGCGAGCAGCGCCAGATGGAATGGGATTCCCCCTGGGGCAAGGGCGCGCCGGGCTGGCATCTGGAATGCTCGGTGATGAGCGAGGCGCGGCTGGGCCATCCGTTCGACATCCACACCGGCGGCATCGACCATCGCGAAATCCATCACCCCAACGAAATCGCCCAAAATCAGGCCTATTGCGCCTGCACCCCCATGGACTCCGGCGCGCAGCCCGGCTTCACCGGCGCGCGATGGTGGATGCACAATAATTTCCTGGTCGACCGGCAGGGTAAGATGTCGAAGTCCAAGGGCGGCTTCACCACCCTCTTCTCGCTGATCGACGCGGGCGTGCATCCGCTGGCCTATCGCCTGCTGTGCCTTGGCGCCCATTATCGCAGCGAACTGGAGTTCAGCGCGGAGGGCGTCGTCGCCGCCCTCACCCGGCTCAAGCGTCTGGTCATGGGCGTCGAAAACCTCAAATCCCGCGCGGAGGGCGTGACATGGCAGTCCCCGCGCCTCGATTATCTGCGCGCCAACCTCCATCCCAAACTCGCCCCGCTGCTCGAACAGTTCGACGCCGCGATCAGCGACGACCTGATGACCCCGCGCGTCCTGCCGCTGCTGGAAGAAACCATCGCCATGAAGAAGGTGCCGGTGGACGAAAAGCTCTGCCTGCTCGCCGCCTTCGACAGCGCGCTCGGCCTCAACCTGCTGACGATCGGCCGCGCCGACCTGCGCATCCAGCCCAAGGACGCGGCGATCACGCCTGAAGAGATCGAAGCCGAACTCGACCGCCGCCAGACGGCGCGGGCGGAGAAGGACTTCGCCCTGTCCGACGATATCCGCGACGCCCTGATCGCACGCGGCGTAGAGGTGATGGATGGCGACCCGCTGCGCTGGGACTGGCGCCTGACGGTGGCCTAGGACGGATCGACATTCAGGAGATGGCGTGACGAAAATGGTGGTTTTCTGCGACCCGGCGCGCAGCGTACTGAAAGTAAGTGAGCACTCGCGGCGCGGGAAACCGCCATTTGCAGGCCGCCAGAACTGAATATCGATCCGTCCTGGAAAAGTTCCTTCGATTGAGGCAGAATGTGCGCGGGGCAGGCCCGTCCGTTTGGACAGATCGCTCCGAAACGGGCAGGTTCCGCGCATGCTCAAATATGCAATGGCCGCGATCATCGCGCTGACTGGCGCCACGGCCCTGCCCGTGGCTGCACCTGCACAAAATTATATGTTCGAAACCGGCACGACGCTGCTCACGAAATGCCGCAACAAGGCGCCGGAATATGCGCTGGCCTGCACGGCCTATATCGTCGGCGCAGTGGACGGCATCAAGAAGGACGTCTTCATCGGCCGCGCCAGGCCCAATTGCTGGCCCGCACAACTCGACGCGCAGAAGGTGCGCGCCCTCGTCATCGCCTATCTCACCCGCTACCCCGATCAGCGGAACGCCCCCGCATCCGTGCTGGTCAGCGTCGCCCTGAACGAACAATATCCCTGCCAGAAATAGGATTGGAAATAACGCCGATAACGCTGATCGAAGCGCTCCATTAGCCTGGGCGCCCCCGTCCCTGCTATAAACTTGCGTTACCCCCTACATCAGCGTAGGTGCGGCCCCTATTTTATCTGTTTTAGGAGACTCAAAGTGGCGGCGAAGTGGACGCCGGATAGCTGGCGGGAACATAAGGGCATTCAGATGCCCGTCTATCGGGATGCCCAGGCGCTTGACGCAGTGGAGGCACAGCTCAGCCAGTTTCCCCCGCTCGTCTTTGCAGGCGAAGCGCGCAACCTGAAGGCCGAACTCGCCAAGGTCACCACCGGCGAGGCGTTTCTGTTGCAGGGCGGCGACTGCGCCGAAAGCTTTGCCGAGTTCCATCCGAACAATATCCGCGACACGTTCCGCGTGCTGCTGCAGATGGCGGTGGTGCTGACCTTCGCGTCGAAGCTGCCCGTGGTGAAGGTCGGCCGGATGGCGGGCCAGTTCGCCAAGCCGCGCTCCGCCGACACGGAAACCATCGGCGGCGTGGAATTGCCCAGCTATCGCGGCGACAATGTGAACGACATCGCGTTCACGGCGGAATCGCGCGAACCCGACGCCCAGCGCATGATCCGCGCCTACAACCAGTCGGCGGCGACCCTCAACCTGCTGCGCGCCTTCTCGACCGGCGGCTATGCCAGCCTGGATCGCGTGCATGGCTGGATGCTGGATTTCATGGGCCGGTCCCCCTGGGCCGCGAAGTTCGAGGCGATGGCCGATCAGATCGGCCAGGCGCTCGACTTCATGCGCGCCTGCGGCCTGTCCGCCGACACCGTGCCGCAACTGGGTGGAACCAGCTTCTACACCAGCCACGAAGCGCTGCTGCTCCCCTATGAGCAGGCGCTGACCCGGCAGGATTCGCTGACCGGCGACTGGTACGACACGTCGGCGCACATGGTCTGGATCGGCGACCGCACACGGTTCGAGGGGTCTTCCCACATCGAATATCTGCGCGGCATCGGCAATCCGATCGGCATGAAGTGCGGCCCCAGCCTGGAGCCGGACGCGCTGATCCGCCTGCTCGACATATTGAACCCGTCGCGGGAGGCCGGGCGCATCACGCTCATCACCCGCTATGGCCATGACAAGATCGAAGCGGGCCTGCCCAAGCTGGTCCGCGCCGTGATGCGCGAAGGCCATCCGGTGGTCTGGTCCTGCGACCCGATGCACGGCAATGTCGTCAAGGCGGCCAATGGCTACAAGACGCGCCCGTTCGACCGTATCCTGTCGGAAGTGCGCGGCTTCTTCGCGGTGCATCGCGCAGAAGGCAGCTTCGGCGGCGGCATCCATGCCGAAATGACCGGCCAGAATGTGACGGAATGCACCGGCGGCGCGATCGCCATCACCGACGAGGGTCTGGCCGATCGCTACCACACCCATTGCGACCCGCGCCTGAACGCGGCGCAAAGCCTTGAACTGGCATTCCTGCTCGCGGAAATGCTGAACGAGGAACTGAAGGAACGGCGCGCCGCCGCCTGATCCTTATCGGACCGGACAAAATCATCCCGCCGCGAGAATAACTCGTGGCGGGTTTTTTTATGGCATGATCGTCTGCAGCAAGGCCCGGGTTGAGGGGATTATATCGCGCCCCGGCCCTTATCCTCCCCCACAGGATACGCCCCCTCAGCCCGAACGGGATGGTTAGAAAGGATCACGCATGACGCTGGCACAGGCCGTCGAAACCCGCAGCTTCCGAGATTTGCGCGCCTTTGCCGCCGCCGCGACCGTTCCCGCCGAGGTGCAAGGCGACCCCTATCTCGCCAGCCGCGCCGCGCTCGACCTCCCGCAAGGCGCCGTCTCGATCAGCCTCGTCGTCCTACCGCAGGGCCGTGGTCGGGTCGAAGCGTTGCCCGACGATGAGTTCATCATCCTGCTCGAAGGCAGCCTCACCCTGGAAGGGCCGGGCAGCACAGTCCAGATCGCCGCCAACCAGAGCGCCGTCATCACCAGGGGCACGCCCTTCACCTGGTCGTCGCGCGAAGGCACGCGCCTGATCGCCATGCGTCGCAACGGCAGCCCGGATGCCGCCGCCGCCATCATCCCCATCGATGAAAGCGCCCCACTCGAACCCTCGGGCGCGCCGCTCGCCGAACTGCTGGTCGGGCCGACGCCCAACTGCCGGAACTTCACCGACTATCGCTCGACCGATACGGAATTCGTCTGTGGCACATGGGATTCCACCCCCTATCACCGCCTCTCCATGGGCTATCGCCACTATGAGCTGATGCACCTGCTGGAAGGCAGCGTCACCTTCGTCGATGGCGCGGGCCAAGAAGGCACGTTTCACAAGGGCGACATTTTCATGGTCGAACAGGGCGCCCATTGTAGCTGGGACAGCCGCGAGCAGGTGAAGAAGGTTTACGCCATCTACCGCCCAGTCTGATTTGGTCACACGCCTGTAACAATGCCATGATTTCAGCGCTTGCTTTCGCAGGCGCACCATATAGCCTCCGCTCATGGCAAAGGAACCGGCATTGGCGACCATCGCCGTCTACAGCCTTAAAGGGGGTGTGGGCAAAACCACCTTCGCGATCAACCTCGCCTGGGCTTCGGCCAGCATTTCGCGGCGTCGAACCCTGCTTTGGGATCTCGATCCGCAGGCGGCGTCGAGTTGGCTGCTGTCCACCGATCTGCAAAGTCGCGACGCCGCGCAGGCGATCTTCAGCAAGGATGTGGAGATCAGGAAGCTGATCCAGCCCTCCACGGTCGAGGGTCTGGACCTGATCGCCGCCGACACGTCGCTGCGCAGCCTCGACCATCTGTTCCGCGCAATGGACAAGAAAAAGCGCCTCGCGAAACTGATCGAGACGCTGGGCAAGGATTATGACCGCATCATCCTCGATTGTCCGCCCGGCCTCACCGAAACCAGCGAACAGGTGCTACGCGCCGCCGATATGATCGTGATCCCGGTCATCCCCTCCCCGCTGGCCCAGCGCGCCATGGGCGAGGTCGCCCGCTATCTGGTGCAGCGCGGCGGCAGCCATCCGCCAATCATGCCCGTCTATTCGATGGTCGACCGCCGCCGCGCCCTGCACCGCGCCGCGCTCGACGCCCAACCCGGCTGGCCCGCCATTCCGATGGCGAGCAGCGTCGAACAGATGGCGGTGCGCCGCAAGCCGCTGGGCGCCTTCGCGGCGTCATCCCCCCCGGCCCAGGCCTTTTCCGGACTGTGGACCGATGTGGAGCGGCAATTGCTGAAGCGATAGCCTTCGCAGCGCGGGATCGGTCAGGCCCGCGCCCGCACCTGATCGGGTGGAAACAGCTCCGCTGCGTCACGCGCCGACATCGGCCGCCCGAAATAATAGCCCTGTATCTTGCGGCATCCCAAACGCCGCACCATCGCCAGCTCGCAATCCGTCTCCACCCCCTCGGCGGTGGTCGTGATGCCCAGACTGTCCGCCAGCGTCACCACCGCGCGGATGATCGCCAGACTTTCCGCTCGCCCACTCGCCGCGCCGACCACGAAACTGCGGTCGATCTTGATCGTGTCGAAACTGGTCCGGCTCAAATAGCCCAGCGACGAATAGCCCGTCCCGAAATCATCCAGCGACAGCATGACGCCCAGCCCACGCAATTGGTCCAATATCCTGAGCGCCCCGTTGTCGGCGTTGACGAACAGGCTCTCTGTCACTTCCAGCTCCAGCCGCGATGCGTCCAGCCCACTCTGCGCCAGCGCGGACACGACAGCGCCGACGAAGCTGGGATGGCTCAACTGCTCGGCCGACACGTTCACCGCGATCCGCACCGGAACGGGCCAGCGCGCCGCCTCCAGGCAGGCGGTTCGCAGCACCCATTCGCCGATCGGCCCGATCAGCCGCGCCTCTTCCGCCACCGGTATGAATTTCACCGGGGAAATCGGCCCCAGTTCAGGATGCGTCCAGCGCAACAGCGCTTCGAAACCGACCACCCGGCCCTGTTGGGCCTCCACCACCGGCTGGTAGAGAATGTGGAGCTGCTCCTTCTCCAGCGCGTCGCGCAGCGCCATTTCCAACTGTCGCCGCTCTTCCGCGACCGCGTGAAGCTGCGGCTCATAGGCGCAGTGCAGCCCCCCGCCCTCGCTTTTCGCGCGGTATAGCGCCAGATCGGCGCTGCGGATCAACGCTTCGGACTCGCTGCCGTCCTGCGGCGCGATCGCCGACCCCACCGAGGCGCCCACATAGAGCATATGCTCATCCACCTGATAGGGCGCGGACAGGCCGCTGATGATCATCCCCGCCAGTTGACCGATCCCGCGATTTTCCTTCACCTGCGGGATCACCACGGCAAATTCGTCGCCACCGATGCGCCCACAAAATTCCTGCCCCGCACAGATATGCCGCAACCGCCGCGCCACCTGCGTCAACAGCTTGTCGCCGACCTGATGGCCCAATGTATCATTGACCGCCTTGAACCGATCGAGATCGATCATCAGGAAAGCGCAGCCCCCGGACCGGCTCCGCCCATCCGCCATGGCTCGATCAAGAACTTCCCGCAAATGGGTGCGGTTCGGCAGGCCAGTCAGCGGATCGAAGCGGGCCAGTTGCGCGATCCGATCCGCCGATTCGCGCTGCTCGGTAATGTCCGACCCCACGCCCCGGAAACCCAGGAAACTGCCTGCATCGTCATAGCGGGGCGACGCCGACAGCTCCCACCAGCGCGTTCCGCCCTCCACCTCGACCGGCAGGACGATATTGCTGAAACTCTCACGCTTCTTAAGATGCTCGGCCAGATCATGCAGTTCGGTCGGAAACAGCCCGCTTTCCCACGCGCTGCCCGCCAGTATCTGGACCAGCAGCACGCCTTCCACTTCCGCCGGGACGCGGCCCAGACGCTCCGCCATGCGCGCCGATACGCTGCTCAGCCGCCGCGCGGCATCGGTCTGCCACAGCCAGTCGGATCCGCCCTGCTCATATTCGCGCAGCAACAGGCTGACGACCTCGCTCTTTTCCTCCAACTGCACGCTGGTGCTGTGTTGACGGGCAAAGGTCCGCGCATAGATCAGGCACCCCACCAGCAGCGACAGCGCATAGCTGGTCGCTAGCGCCAGCAACGGCACCTGGCCATCCCGGTCGAACATGAAGAACAGGCCGATCACGCAGGGCAACAGGAACCCGCTCGCCGCCAACGGCGTCGGCGCATAGCTGATCGCGCCGCACACCATGATGCAACTGATCAGCGTCCAGTGCGCCACCAGTTGCGCCGCGCCATGGTCCGACGACAGCGCCACCATGCACCCCGCCCAGATCAGCCCATGCAGCAACCCGGTAAAACCATGAATCCGCAGATCGGCGGCGCTGACAGAGCCACGCCTCCGCCGCCCCTGCCGCAGAACCAGCCCCAGCGCCATCGAAGCGCCCAGCCCCGCCGTCCACAGCGTGAGCCGCGTCGCGTCGCCATGGTCCCCGAACACCTGCCAGAGAAAGAAGACACCAAAGACGTTCATCGCCTGCCGCAGCAGCCCGACGTGATCGGCCGATCGCAACTGCGCGACGATCACCCGCTCCGCCGCATCGCCCGACACGGCGGCAAAGCCCAGCATCGCGCGGAACGTGACACGTTCCTGCGGCATCTGGTCAGAATGGGAATGTCGTCCGCCTCTCACCCCGCCTGCCTAGCAGCAATCGGTTAGCAATCCGTAACGAGGGCGACGAATTGCGCGCTGGAAAGTGTCAGGCGGCGATATCGTAAGGCCGGATTTCACCCGTCAGATACAGGTTGCGCGCCTTGGAGCGGCTGAGCTTGCCCGAACTGGTGCGCGGCAGGGTGCGCGGCGGCACCAGTTCGACCACGCAGTTCATGCCGGTAATCGCCCGAACCCGCTCACGAATCTGGTCGCGCAGACGCGTGCGCTCATCATTGTCGGAGGTCCGGCAATGCACCAGCACGGCGGGCGCTTCCTCGCCACCCGGCGTCGTGATGGCGAAGGCGGCGATGTCGCCCTGCTTGAAGCCCGGCAACTGCTCCACCGCCCATTCGATATCCTGCGGCCAGTGATTCTTGCCGTTGATGATGATCATGTCCTTGGCGCGGCCGACGATATAGAGATAGCCGTCGCTCAAATAACCCATGTCGCCGGTGTCCAGCCACCCATCGGCCATGCAGGCGTCGGTCGCTTCCTGATCGCGGAAATAGCCGACCATCAACGAAGGCCCGGTGGTCCACACCTTGCCGATCTGGCGCTCGTTGAGCACGGCGCCATCCTCGTCGCGGATTTCCACGATCATGTCGCGGGCAGGCTTGCCGCAATTGACGATCGAACGGAAACGCTGCGGACGTCCCTCGGTCGCGTCGCCGCCGGACAGGTCGGTTTCCTCGACCAGCTCGACGATGATGCCCTCACCCGGCGGCATGATGGTGACGGCCAGCGTCGCCTCGGCCAGACCGTAGCTCGGCAGGAAAGCGCGCGGGCTGAACCCGGCGTCACCGAAGGCGTCGACGAAGCTCTGCATCACGTCGGGGCGGATCATGTCCGCGCCATTGCCCGCAAGCCGCCAGCGCGACAGGTCGAAGCGATCGGCCGCCTTGGTCTGGCTGGACATGCGCCGCGCGCAGATGTCGTAACCGAAGGTCGGCGAATAGCTGATCGAGGTGCCTTCATTGCGGCTGATCAGGTCCAGCCACGCCAGCGGGCGGCGGGCGAAATCCTCGGTCTTCATATAATCGGTCGATACCTGATTGGCGACGACCGACAGGAAGCAGCCGACCAGCCCCATGTCATGATACCAGGGCAGCCAGCTTATGCAGCGATCGCTGTCCTGCACCTGCATGCCATGGCTGTGCGCGGCCAGGTTGCTCAGCAGCGCATGATGCGTCACCGCGACGCCATGGGGAAAGCGGGTCGAGCCGCTGGAATATTGCAGATAGGCGATTTCGTGCGGCTGGGCCTGCGGCAGATCGCCGGGGACCGCGTCGCGCGCGATGAAATCCTCGAAAGCGATGCTCTCGACCGCCTTCTGACGACCGGACTCGCCCGCCATCTCTTCCAGTTCCTTGGGGAAAAGGAACAGCATCGGGTCGCAGCTATCCAACTGGACGTTCAACTGGTCGATGTAGCTTTCCTTGCCGCCAAAGCTGGTCGGCAGCGGCAGCGGCACCGGCCAGGCGCCCGCATAGACGATACCAAAGAACAGCATCGCGAAATCCGCGCCGGTCTCCGCCACCAGCGCCACGCGGTCTTCCGGCTTCACCCCATGGGCGACCAGCCGATGCGCGCAGGCGATCGCGTCCGCGCGCAATTCGCTGAACGGATAGGGCCGCGCCAGATTCCCGCGCGCATCGTGGAAGTTCAGGCCACGCTGCCCGCTCGCAGCATAGTCCAGCGCTTCGCCCAGCGTCCCGAAATCCGAGAAACGGCGGGGCAGATCGTCGGTGGTCGGCGTCGGTGCCATCATGCTTTGCGAACCCGTCATATTGGTGTCACCCAATGCCATATTAGTAACAGTCATCATATCCGAGGGCGCCGCTAACAGCTTTGAAGCGGTTTTGCACCGGATAGTTGCATTCCAGCCTGGAGCATTTTCAAACCGACCGTTCAGGTCAGCGGCTCGGAAAATGCGGCATCAAAAAACAGCGTGTTTTCGCTCAAAGCGAAAACACGCTAGGCTTTTACGCCACAAGGGGCGGTAAAATTCCGGCCCGACTGTGGCATAATAAAGGCGCAGCAGGCATGAAGCATTCCCATGACCGCAAAACGCGTTCCCCCTCCGCTGGATGAAGCGGCCCTACGCGAACTGGCGCTACATTATGTCGGCCGTTTCGCGACCAGCCGTACCAAGCTGCTTGCCTATCTGTCGCGCAAGATCAGGGAACGCGGCTGGGGCGGCGAGGAAGCACCCGACCCGCAGGCGCTGGTCGATCGACTGAACGACCTTAAATATGTCGACGACGCCAGCTATGCCGCGATGAAAAGCGCCTCGCTCGCCCGTCGCGGCTATGGCGCCCGCCGCGTGGCCGAAACGCTGCGCGCCGATGGCATTGCTGACGCCGACCGGGAGGAAGCCGACGCCCACACCACGTCGGAAAGCTGGACCACGGCGGACCGCTTCGCGCGCCGCAAGCGCATCGGCCCCTATGCCCACGCGCTGCCCGACCCGAAACAGCGCGAAAAATGGATCGCCGCCTTCCTGCGCGCGGGCCACAGCTACGCCACGGCGCGCCAATGGGTCGACGCCCCGCCGGGAGAGGCGCCGGAAGCGGACGACTGATCGACGTCCGACCGGCAATAGGCTAATTCCCCCTCATGAAGCGCTTCATCCTCCTCGCCCTCCTCCTGTCCGCCTGCTCCCAAAGCGCGCCCCGTGCGGAAAACGCCGCCGCAGCCGCCGCCGAGGTCGCGCAAACCCTCCCCCTCACCATCCGTACCGCCAAGGCGCAACACCGCTTCACCGTCGAACTCGCCCTCAGCTCCGGCGAGCAGGAACAGGGGCTGATGTTCCGCAAATCGCTCGCCCCCGATTCCGGCATGGTCTTCCCCATGTCGCCACCGCGCACGGCCAGTTTCTGGATGAAGAACACGGTGATTCCGCTCGACATGCTGTTCATCCATACCGACGGCAGCATCGCCTTCGTGAAATCCAACGCCCAACCCTATTCGCGCGAGCCGGTGTCCGCGGGAATCCCGGTCGCCGCCGTCCTCGAACTCCCCGGCGGCCGCGCCGCCGAACTGGGCATAAGGGAGGGCGACCGCGTCCAATGGGGCGACTGCGCCCCTTCGGCAAAGCCCGACCCTCGCAATTTCTGCCCCGGATAAGCACATAAGCCGCTTGCCAAGCGCCAGCACCAGCGGCTAAGCGCTTGCCCCATGGGTATCCTTGGCAAGATCTTCACCTGGTGGGATGGCGCGACCATCGGCACTTCGCTTTTCACCTCCCGCAACGGGACCAAGGTGGGCGAGGACCATCAGGGCAATCTCTATTATGAAGGCGGCACGGACCCGAACGGTCTGACGCGCCGCTGGGTCATCTATAATGGCGCGAACGACGCCAGCCGCGTGCCGGCCGAATGGCATGGCTGGCTGCATCATTCGATCGAGGGCGCGCCGGAAAGCTTCCTGCCCCCGCCGCGCATCTGGGAAAAGGATTTCACGCCCAACGCCACCGGCACGGCGAACGCCTATCGCCCGTCCGGCGCGCTCGAAAAGGGCGGCCAGCGCCAGCGGGCCACCGGCGATTATGAGGCGTGGAGCCCCGACGCATCATGATCCGGCGTCCGGCGGGACGGGTCCTGCCGATTCTGGCTTATCCGATCCTCGCCCTGCCGATGCTGCTGGCAGGGTGCGGCGGCGACGACATGCCGACGGAAAATCGCTCCGGCCCTGTCCGCATAGAAGGGCAGAAGATCAGCAATGCCGAAGCCTCGCCGCTCTCCGGCACACCGATGAACGAGCGGCAGGCGGTGATCGGCCTGCTCAACAAGCGCAATGGCATCACCACTGAACTCAAAATGAAGCCCGGCGAGGCGTTGCGCGCGGGGGATGCGATCGTCCGCCTGCAGGCCTGCGAAACCACCGCGCCATGGGAAAATGTGCAGGAAACCGGCGCCTTCGTGCAGCTCGACGTGCGCAGCACCGCCGACAATAAATGGCGTCGCAATTTTTCCGGCTGGCTGTTCCGCGAACGGCCCGACCGCAATGTCGTGCAGCACCCGATCTATGACGTCTGGGTCAAAAGCTGCACGATGGCCTGGCCTGAAACCGGACCGGACACGGTGAAGCTGGGCGACAAGGGCGATGCGCCCGCGTCCAGGGCCTCATCCCCGACCTCTGGCCCCGCGAGCGGTGAAAACGCCAGCTCCGCCCAGACGCCGGAACCCGCCGCCAGCACGCCCCGTCCCGCGCCCAGCGGCACGTCATCGGACGCCGACGCCAATAATTGAAGATAGTCGCGCTGGCTGATCTCGATCGCGCCCAGCGACCGCAGATGGTCGGTCATGAACTGGCAGTCGAGCAGGGTGAAGCCACCAAAACGCATCCGCGCGGTCAGCCACGCCAGCGCCACCTTCGACGCATCGGTCCGCCGCGACACCATGCTTTCGCCAAAGAAGGCCCGGCCCAGCGCGACCCCATAGAGCCCGCCGACCAGTTCCTCGCCCTCCCATACCTCGACGGAATGGGCGAAACCGATGTCATGCAGATGCCGATAGGCGCGCTCGATCGGGTGGTTGATCCATGTCGAGGGCCGATCCGGCGCCGCCTCCGCGCATAGCCGCACGATCCCGGCAAAATCGCGATTGGCGGTGACGCGAAACCGATCCTGCCGGATCGTCTTTGCCAGTGAGTGGGAGATGTGGAAGCCATCCAGCGGCATGATCGCCCGCCGCTTCGGCTCGATCCAGTAGATTTCATCCGCGTCCCGATCGTCGGACATCGGAAACACACCGATAGCATAGGCCTGAAGCAGCACCAGCGGATCAATCGTCATCAGGCAAAGACTTAAACGCTGAACGCCCGCCACGCCAGCGGGACTTTCACGCTGTCCCACCATTCGCACGAAGGACGAAATAGCGAAGAGGGTCAGCGGAATAATCTTTTTCTTACCGTCATCCCGCTTGCGAGGGGATGATAGGTAAGGGTGGAAAAGAGATGGTCGCTGCATGGCGAGCCAGGGT
>Ga0065704_10000536_pt1 | contig 19291 bp, 13 predicted proteins | sample SwiRhicommuniRL2_FD_59091 | JGI IMG/M metagenome (GOLD analysis project Ga0065704, IMG submission 59091) | Switchgrass rhizosphere bacterial communities from Rose Lake, Michigan, USA - RL2 v2 (version 2) | ecosystem: Host-associated > Plants > Roots > Rhizosphere > Soil | place: East Lansing, MI
ATATTTTGAGAAGTTTCTAAGATAAGATTATAAGCGAGCTAATCGATAAATATATAGGACAGGATCAATCCCATGGTGGGGGGATAGTGCGAGTCTAGGTGAAGTGCTTGGCATCCAAGTTCCAGCAATGGTTCTTCCGTTTGTCTAGTAATATCCGTGAGAAGTGTTGTCAGGGTTCGAGTCCCAAGGTCTTGTTCTATTACGTTCTATTTAGCCACAACATTTCCTTCTTCTAAAGAAGATATATAAATAAAAAATTATGGGACATTATTCTGATTCCCAAATTTAATAGAACTTTCGTCTATGCTGTATGATTTATCATATGCTACTGCGGCGCCATATACAACATTACACATTATTGCACGTAGGGTAGTCTTAGAGTCATGGGATGGTAGAAAGCCAATAGTACGAAATCTTATTCCAGTATCTGCATTAGAAATTACATTACTTGCTACAAGCACCATCTTTCCATGATAGCCAAACATCTGTATTCCTACAAATGGCGATGCTAATTGTAATCCCAAATTAAGATTGTTTATTTTCTCAACCATTATGATATTGTCTTTAACATGAGCAATTCCTGCATTACCAATGAAGATGCCATGTCTCTGTCTTGAATACCACTTAGGAATTCTTGCGTCAATCTTATTTGCATAAACTAAAACTTCTGTCACAATCTTTGTACTTTGCTTGTTTGGATCACTTATGCTAACTCCTACATGTATTCCTTGAATCATTCCTCTTATAGTATTATCATAAATCCTAATATTTTCACCAGTACTACCAGCGCAAGTAATCCCTTGATACCCTACAACCAAATCACCCTTTATTGATTTTATAATTTTCAAGATTTCTGCATTGAACTTAGGATTATCGAGATTTCCAGTTACCGCAGCATATACCATATCGCGGTTTAATGATAATTCTTCTTCTGCATGAGTTTTTGCTTCATCTTCAATTAAGGAAATTCCTTCTCTAATTAGATTAGTAACTAAGGAACCCATTTCCAGAGCTTCATTTGCTTTGGATACAGCATCAGGGGGAAGCGAGATCGCTTCCTTTAGCGTGGAAGAAATCTTGCCATATGAAGAAACTGCATCATTAAACTTTGAACGGGAGGTTTCTGGAATACCACGTAAAAGTACTTGTCGCAATAGATCTCCCATTCTATCGTTCGTCGTTATAGTCTCTTTAAATGATTCAACTGCTTCGGCAATTCTTCGTGACTTAAGGAGAATAACTCCATTATTCATCAAGTCTTTAATGTTCTTTCCTGCATTCTGTGCCTTCTGAGATAATGGTATCGAACTGCTGATCTTGCCAAGTGCAAATACCAAGTCCCTATATGCTGAGTTGGTTTTCAACAAAAGGCTCTTCTGAACATCAAGGACACGGTTATCAGGACTAGGAACAGGATCAATGCAATTGTCTCTTATGATTACATCATTTACGCTTGCCAAGAGAATACCAATTTGCATAGAACCCACATGTAGATTACATCGAGATACTTCTATCTTTGAACTCACATTTGTAGGATCATTGTTAAATGTCAGGCAGGACTGAGAATGAACAAATTTCTGATTACAAGAAAACGTACAATCTGTAATCTTAACTTCGCTGCAGTTTAGAAATGTGGCAGCGCCTCTTATCTGTGGACTGGCATTTTGGTTGGAAGGAGACAGAGATTGAACAAAAATGTGATTTATATGAATATTTTTACAATTAGTGAAAAGAAATGCGGTTTCCGATCCTACAATAACAATATGAGTAGAAGCACCACTACCTTCGATCAAAATGTTATTGCGATTATTTATCTGAATAATTTCTTTTAAAGAAAATATTCCAGAGGTAAAGCATATCTTTCCGCCATCAGCAGTGAGTTTTCCAATTAATGCATTTATATCATCTCCAGGGCGAACAACAATTGTGCAGTTTCCTTGATAGAACTGTGATTTTGCATTAAAAAAGATCGGTAAATGAATAGGATGTCCGTTAACATCCAACATTTCTGCCTTTACTTGCTGATCCTGTTCACTGCCTAATGTCCAGACACATTGGACTATACCGTCTGTTCCAGTCCTAAAAGAAACAGTAGTTTGATTATTGGGACCTAATTTTCCGTCACCACGTACAATGGTAAATCTAATTGGCAAATTAGCCACAGGNTTATTATTNGCATTTGCGCATCCAACCTGCAAAGGAAATGGAAGAGGACTATTTGGGGGNGCCTCTTGGCCATCGCCGCTCACATAGTAAAGAGATTTGATATCTGAAAGNGGATTGAATATTTCACGACAATCTTCGATCTGGNTTGCAGAGATATTGTTATCGGCATCCCATTTTAATATACCAAGAGGAACTCGCTGATGACGAATTCCAAATGGCGGCTCATTATTAATTAGAATTGGAGGATTCGGAATGTCTCCTGCCCTTACTGAAAAAGTCCAGTAGTCACTTTCTTGGTAGTAGATATTGCTATCTGGTGCAAATTTAAGATGAATTCCATCAACAAGAAGTTTAGGAGGATCAACTATATAGTCACTGATTTTTTCTATGCCATTCCAAAGACGGAAGAATACAGAGTTAGATGTTGTTGGAATTTGTCCAAAAATTGGTGTGGTAGATAGATCAAGCGTCCCGTCAGGATTAAGCGAGGCCATACAGCCGAAAGTAACTTGCCAACGACCAAGGTGGGCATCATCATATTCTACAGCTTCAAGATAAAAGTTATCTACACCAGATCGCATTATCGCTTGTATCGCTTGGAAGTTTGCTATGATTGTGACTTTGTTTTTTACAGGATCGAATATACCCCTTCCTACAAGACCACCATTTAATTGAGACCACTTAAACATGGATGAGTTTGCAAGCTCAATTCTGTAGAGGTTGTGCTCAGGACCGGTGTACCCACCTTCCCTAATTGTTGGGCAATTACAGTCATTTTGAATAGTTGTTGTAGGTTCAAGTGAGACAGTAAGTTTGCCCTTTAATGAAAGATCATCATTAATCTTGGGAAGGATGCTATCACAATTCTCGCCTGGCGCGAGTCTTAATAGCTTAAAAGCTGCAGCTGTATGAATACGCTCTGTTGTATCAGGTCCTCCAAGAGCAGGCTCAATCAACAGATCAGGTATTTGAAATCCATTAATCTCCTCATGCCAAACTTCTAGAATTAGTGCGTCACGTATACCATCGGCAATACTTGCAACTGTCGCCGGTGGATTTTGAATCGGAGGTTGGAGATAAAAAGCAATTCGAGAAACATCATTTATTCCATCAAGATACAATAATGTGCCTTTTATCCAAGCTCTGCCGGGAGTTACAGTAACCTCTACTTGACCACCAGATACAATGGCAGTATTAACTTTGAACCCGTTAGGATTATCTAATGGAATAGCTGCGAATTTTGAGCTTATAGCGTCCTTCCCAGCAATATCGTGCCATTCATTAACTATCTTGGTTTGTGCATTCCAATCACTATCAAGTAGGTGTCTACCTTGCTGATGAATAACGCCAGCAAAGTTATTCTTACGCTCACGACCATTAGTAATATTTTTGCGCTCGTCGTCGCTAGTTGTATCTCCTTTCAACTTCTTATCTATCTCCTTATGTCACAGGAATGAGCAATGCTTTTATTCCCACGGGCATAAATTCACGATATCGAATCAGAAGGTTACGCAACTTATGTGCCTCTTGCATGAATCCAAATGCTCCCATTGCATCATCATTTGGTCCTCTTTCTTTAATTCTGAAATCAGCAGTATTTGCAAGCTGTCCGTATGCAGGATGACCGAAAATATCACTTTCAAAATCTAGTCTAGCCTGTCTTCCATTAACACAGCCATAGTTTTGTGGCAGCCGGTCTCCATCTCCAGAGAAATAACAAAATTTTAGACAGCCATGCTGATTATCTAGAACTTCCATTCTATTTTTGCATAATCCTCCCCTACCATTTATGCTTTCTACGCGTATTCGACCATAAACAGTAACACCATTTATTTCAGTTGGTGCTCCCCAAGAATTTACAGGATCATTGCTACTGCCAGAGATAGCAAATGGCAAGCCAGTCGGAGACCCATTATTACCTTCACTTTCTCCATCAATAATCGATTCAGTCAGATACAGCAAATAGCCATCGTTTGCGAAGATAGGTCCTGTTATAGATCGCTGCAGAATTATTAAAGGGGTTTGTTTAAATGCTAGCTCTTCATTTGGCGGCTGTTCAAATCCATAGTGACTCTTAAGATCTATAGAAGTGAATAAAGGTGCTCGCTTACCATCAAGCATCTTAAAATTACCAGGGTCAAGTGTGCAACCATAAATCTCCAGACTGTTCAATGCGGCTCTGGCTATCAGAGGTTCGCCTACTGGAAAAGTTTTGTCTCGTGTCAAATAGAGTCCTTCAAGACGTACAGTCATGCTTGACATCACCTTATCAAATTCCGTCTGTTCCTGGGGATTTGATCCTTTAACATGTGTTGGACGGAAACGCAAGGAATTATTTACCAGTCTGATTATTGGCCGCTGTCCATCAGCAGCTCTAATAATAAGAGATCTGTTTAGACTTAAACAAGGTTTAGAACTTTCAATCATCGTTCCAGGTATAGTACTGATATCAAGGTCATGTACCATACTATCTCTGATCTCGATAACAATCGGCGACGTTGAGTTTTGGATATTAGCTAGCTCATCTTTCAAACCATTAGAATTTATGTGATAGTTAACTTCCTTTTTGATAATATCCTCGTCGTTTAGTTTATCAGAAATGTTAGGACGATCTATTGGATGTGATCCCACAGGTCCAACAGCACCATATGTGTATGTGATCAGAAGATGGTTTGCAAGTGCATTTCCTTCCTCAATAGTATTAACACCTATTACAATTCTTCCAATAACAGGATCTACAATAACTTCTCTATTACCAAGTTCTGGCCTCCTCACTCCTTCCTCCCATGCACATAAATCTGCTCCTGTGATTAACCACAAATAGCCGTCAAACGTTGACTTTGGAAGATGTAGCTGAAGGCCTACTCCAGACTGCTTTAGCGATTGCAGAGTTGTATCAGTTTCATCATACACCGTGACAGAAATGTATTTTTCAGGACTGGCCATAGGCGAATTCCTGTTTATTCTAGCAAGTGGAATAGGGTTAGGTGTATAATCTATTTGCGTGATGGTATCTATCTGTGCAATTACAGGCTTATTTTTGTTGGATTGAAATCTGTGAGTATTAAAGAGTACTAATGGATATCCTAATAGGTGAACTTCAAATCTAACAATTACCTTTGCCTCTGAGCCAGATGCAGCAGGATTTTGTTTTATATTCACTAGGAGCGGCTTTGAAGCTTGAACCTGATAAGTTTCCAAACGCCAAAGAAATACGGCCAAATTTGACAGATTACGATTTATACTACCAAAATAGTGTGGTCTCAAATCTGCAGTATATGCAAAAGGATCAAACGGTGTGTTGATTAGACTTAGCAACGCAGGATCTCGTAGGTTTACTGTGCCTCCTCGTACTGGAGTGCCCAGAGATTGAAAATGATTAATGTCATTGACATTAACATCACCATCGTCTACGACTATATCATCAGGCCTCTGATGATTAAAATGTTGATTCCACAGCAAATTTTCTCTTAATTCCACGCAATGAATTCCCCACTGCGTCAAATCATAAGTTAGCCGCTCAATACCAACCAAAGATCCCTTTCTTCGACGAAGTGCAATAGCGTCTGCAACATCTGCCCTTAGGGTCCAAGCATCACCTTGCAGATGGCTGTTACCTAGTAAATCTCCAATGTACGGAATAACCCATTCATCACAGGTCTCGATAAAGAAGTCATGATATAGTGATTCAATATTTTCATGTATTTCCCCAAAAAGATCTTCTACAATGGAAAGGTAGCTTTTAAGCTGACCAGGGGGCTGCTGTTCCTCATCTTTGATTCTGTATATCTCAGGCAGCCTGTCGTAAAGATTTACTCGTTTTTTATTCAATATGTCTTTTACCTCCAATTGGTTGCACAGGGATTCCATTTAGTTCAAGATGTTTTATATACAAGACCAATAAGCTATTATTATCGCATGATATGACCTCGCTAAATTGCTTTTGCTTCGGTACGCTAAGTGTTGAAGGATCATAGGTCTCATCAAGAACTCCTAATGCTTTCACCTTTACCCAAATTACACCATCCACATTCTGAACTGTTCCTTCTATTCTACTTGAATATTCTTTATCTCCAAAATTTCTCTGGTAAATACCAAATAAGCCGTTTAGAGAACAGGTGGTACGATTCTGGCCAACACCCAAGGATTCTTTTATCGTCTTTTCAATCTCTTCTTTTTGATGATTTGCTTGAAAACCAAAGTCTATGCTAAGATAAACATATCTAACTTTAGCTTGATGGACACTGATCCGGAACCGCTGCATACCTCGAGCTTTATTATAACTGTTCAATATTTGCCAAATCTGATCAAATTCCTTTTCGCGCCCACTTTCCATCAAAACTGTTAGAATGATAGCAGGAACAAAATTATCTTCTAGACCCAATCTGGCAGATACTTTAGTGACACCAGGTACTGAGCTGGCCTCGCTCTCAAAATCTTTTAAACTTACAAGTCTGCCAAGACTTTGAGTTTTTCCTGGTGTTGTCATCCTTGCTTTATCTACACTCTCAGACTTTGCGCCACCTGATACAACGCCAAGTAGTTGAATCTTGTCTAGATTCTGTATCCGGCTTGCTACCTGTACTGTAGTGCCTGTCTTTAATGGACCATGAGCACCAATTCCTGTTCTATATTTTGCAACTACATTCCTTATACCAGATGGAATGCGAGCTCCTCCTGTTTCTCCATCACCAAATTGCACCCAGCTATCCCCATTAGTATCTTCTCGTACAATGAAAACTTCCTCTTTTGGTCCCCTGTCAAATAAAGACGGAACTCTTCTCCAGAGCCGATCATTAACATAGATCTCAAGTTCAGGAATCTGCGGGGGATCCTCATCAACTGCATTTAGGTAAGTTAATGGAGATTTTGGTATCTTGAAGGTTTGAAACTTTTGACGGCGATCACCGTTTCCGAGTATAACATCATTTTCTGTCTTGCCTTGTGTAGCGTCAACTAAATTACCATAGACTGTGATTATCGGATTTGTATGAGGAAAATCAGCATAACTTTCTACGTCTCTGTCTAGAGTCACTGTATGCAAGTGGTGTGAATCAAATGCTGCAGTAGAATTAATTGATACTACATTCGCAACAAAAGGATCTCTGTTCAAAGGAGCAAGGAGAATTCTTCGGCCCTCAAGGGTACTTGCTTGTTCACTGGTACCATAATAATACAATTCCTTTCCTTTTGTCTTCGATGTTTCAACAGGGGCTGCCCTTAAGACTAGTCTTGGGCTTATAACTTCAAAGAATTGTATATCACGGATATCTAATGCGTTATAATCCTTAGTACTACTATATTTGAACTTCAACTCCTCATTTTCTTTGAGAGAGATAAATGTTGTTGCACCAGAAACTGCACCCCATGTAATTGATGACGATCTGATCGCTTTGATAGTTCTGAGAAAAGTATATTCTGAACTGTTGCTGATAATTTTAAATCCTCTTTCACGATAATTAGGAGAGACAGGATCTATTAGCAACAACTGTCTAACCATGATCAAAATTGATATTCCCGCAGATAAATCGCGTATTTCATTATCAAGTGGATAATCAAGTGTTCTCAGAGGCGATGGATCGATGACAACTTTTTGATCACAATCATTTACTATATAGAGCGTACCTGCTGCAGTGTCCTTGGTTGTAAATCTGATATACGAAATGATATTTTCTTGTGCAGATGTCCCATTGGAAGCAATATTTACGATTTTTCTTGAAGCATTATAGCCAAAATGGTGGAAAGAGCGACCAATCTTGTACGCAATTACCTGATTACTTGACTCTTCTCTTTTTTGAAGCGTACCCTTGATTGTAAACAACTTGCGTCCATGCAATTCCCTGACCTTGTCCACTATTACGATCTCAGAATTAATAATATCCGACGGAGATATTACAGAAGTGTTTGCTTGAGGAGCAGGATCTCCTATGATTAGCAAATCTCCTTCTTTGGGTATTATTTCAATTTCAGATGAATTATGCTGATCTGTTAAAGAAACATAGAATTCAACAGAATTTTTCGTTATTACTGACGCTTCAAGAGGTCTGTACAAATTGAATTTACTCAACCACGGATACGCGATGACATCTCCATTCGACTCAAAGCTTACAGGTTGTTGATCTTCATACCCTTCAATCTCTGCCTTGATTGGATATCCATCCTTTATGAGTATGGGCTTAACACCACTTGCTTCTAATGCAAATGTAGCTCTTCCTCCTAAACCTGGAGACAAGCGATAGCCAACAAGTCTCACAAGATCTGAAATGCTTTCTCGCCATTGAACTGTTCTTAGTTTTGTTTCATTTGCATAGACTTCCTGGTAGAAGGTAAGTATATCGCAAATTATTGATGCACTCTCTAACAGTGCAAAGGCAGTATCATCAGGGCTTTTGTGAGTCCATGCTGCTAGACTATGATTATTATTTAATTTCTCTAATACAGCCTGTCTGAAATTTGAATAAGTTCCTATACGATAATCGATATGAGACAACCCTGGCCTGTTATGAATTTTTTTTGGGAATCCGGTAGTTTCCATACAATCATTTTCGTTGCAATTATTTTCTATCACTGACGACCCCCCTCAACTATGAAATCAATAAAACCTTTCTCCATATGGTCAGGATTATTTTCTACTTGTATGATCTCGGTGGACTGTATAGTAATTACTTCACTATTAACTGATGTCTTCTCATTCCATCTTTTCATTTCTATACTCATTATATTATCAACTCCTTCAATTGATTGAACACGACCAATTATTTGGCTGGCTCTTAGCTCTTGGCCAAATGTCCAATTATCAGGATGAAAAAAGGCCTTTTTTCTGCTATGTGTGTATCCGTTTGAGAATTCTTGCTTGAGGATGTATTTGATATCATTTATCCAGTAGTTTTCATTTATGCAGAGCTTGACATGAATCTCGATTGGAACGTATTGGGCAGCCCTTATTTCGAAATCTTCGCCGATCAATTTAGCTGCTTCCAAACTAAGGACAACCTTATTTTTTAAATCTTGAGTCAGATTAGTTGTTCCTGCAGGATCGACTGCAATCCTAACAGTTCTCCAGCTTCCAGTCCACATATACATTGCAGAGGCCTTCGATACTTCCTCAATTCTTTCTACAATGTCAGCGTAATCTTGTAGTGTAACTGCCCGTTGTTGTTTGAATTTGTATCCCTCGACTGCGCGGCGAATAATTTTTTCCCGAGTCTCTTGATCCTTTCCATTAGTAATATCAAAAGGATTCCAGCAAGACTCAATTCTTACAAATAGACTCTTATCGAAATTGACTAAACTATCAGCACCAATATTGCCCTCATCTCCTTTGCCAATTTGATAATAACACTTAACAATAGATCCCTCTGGTAAATTTTTTCCATTATCCTCTATTCCAAATCGTATCGAGGCCCAGCCATCTTCATCAGTTTCTACTACAAAGTGCTCATCATCCTCATCACTATGAATCAGGCTTATTACCTCTTGCCACATTGAACTGCCGGAAGATGATTTTACCTCAATCTGCAGTGTAGACTTTGGTGGAATCTCTCCGCCTTCAGGAGTATCCTCGTACAAAAGTGGTCCCTCTGGTAATCGGCATAATGTTCCCCACCGTCTTCTATCAAAATAATATTCGTTTTCCTTCTCAAGCAGTTTTCCCTGCTCTTTGAAGATGGTCATCATTGGAAGACCATAGCATACCTGAACTAGATTTCCATAGAAGTAAGATACACTATCTTTTCCTTGTTCTGATTGTACAGTAAAGAAATAATCAGATCTTAGCTGATCTTTTTCTTCCCAATGAACTCGTACAAACCATTCTTGTGTTATTGGGTCTTGTATGGCCGTTGCTCCATGCTGATGTGTTAACTCATCCTCTTGTAGCAATTTGAGCAATTGCCTCTTATATTGATCGCGGCCAGCCTCTCTTGCAGTCTTGGGATTAAGCCGTTCCTGAATCAACAAGTGTGTTATTGTCCCTCTTTTAGTACCATCTCTAATCAGATTTTGGACAGTATCTGCAGATTGCTGGCTAGAAAATTTTAAATCAGCAGTAGTTGTGCCCGCCCTTAATTTAGTCATAGAGTCACTCCAAGTATATAGCTCCATTTGGTTAAGCAGATGATAGAAATATCGTTCTTCATCCCTAGCCACAAAGACAGTAGAGGGTGAAGAAAGATGCTGATCTCTTTTTGTCCACACTTTAAACCTGTTCTCCCAATCTGACTGTTTTAATAGACTAAAGTCTATTACACCTGGTGCCAATATTATAGCTATCCACGTGCTTGCTTGATTACCCTGATGGATGTGATAATCCATTAATCGGGCATATCTAGCCAAGGAAACTCGCTTGCGAGCCGTAGCCAGAAACGCCTCGCTCATGACTCTGTCTTGGAAATCACTTAATTCATCCCCACTGGCCGAGAACAGTTCTAGTAATACCTGATCCAAATCAGCCTCGCTTGTAGGCTGCCAGCCAGGTACACGATCCATCATGGCCACAATCATAGTATGGCGAAATGAATCAAAGTCTTTTGCCAGATAATCTATGGTAGGCTCTTGTTGTGGTGGTGGTGGTGGAATACCAAATTCCCCGTCTGGTGCACACTCAGTTGTAAAGCAACCAGGTCTAAATTTAAACTCAATTTCACTAAATATGGGATCTATTTTGATATAATTGACACTTAGAATATAGGTAGAATAATCACCGACAGGTGTTATTGTAAGTTTTAGTACATTGTTAGCATCAGTATTTGCAATTTTGGTCACCTTAGCCTGGCCTATTCCAGGTCCTGCCTGAATTTTACGACCACCGTATATAGGAAAGAGGAGATTCGGAGATTTTGAATCATTTAGTATATCTTGGATGGTATTTTCGTTATAAAAGTGAACGTCAATATATGCCTCATCAGAATTCTGACCAGAAGGCACATTCACTATGACTTGCTTTATACCATTGAAGCCATTTATTTCAAGATTATTAGCTCTTTTCTTTAGAGCTTCCTGATTGCCTTCATTTCGAAGAAGTGTCAATAGTGCTACTATCCTTCTTTCCTTTGGAATTGAATTTCCCTAGTATCATCTTCACCGTGAATTTTGTATTTGATGTGAATATCGATCTTTTCGTTTTCAATTCGCACTTTTAAATCGCTTATAGATATTCGGCTTCCAAGCCATCGAGATATTGCTTGTGTCATAACTGCTTTGGCCATTCCAGATAAAGCGGAGTCGGAATTTTCAAATACAAGTTGTCTTGCACCACCGCCAAAATCAGGTAAGAAAGCTCGCTCACCAGGACCTGTTAGGATAAGTTGGATAAGCTCATCTCGAATATGCTTGTCGAAGGATGATACTTGTGCGGTAGTGCCGTCCCTTTCTATTCGAAAGGGAAATGATAGGTGTTTTCCATTCACATGGCTCATTGTGCATCAACCCGAGTCTGTGTATTAACTATGACTGCAATTCCCTGTAGTAGACCTTCTTCAGTAAAGCATTTGCCCTTGCTTGTCTCAATTAGTAAAGGAGTTTCATACATTTTTGTCCTGCTAGTTCCTGCTGACCATTCTATCCGTTTACATGGAGAATATTTAGTTCCTATTGTAAATGGGCAGCCTACTACTGAGTGCTTATCATTTTGTAGGAGAGCTAGCGCCCCGTCTACATGTATTTGTGTATTTGATGTAACTAGCTTTGCCCTACCTCCATGAGGGCACATAATGTTACTGCTAGTTGTTAGAATACGATTTGTCAACACTATTCCACCACAAGAGCCCCATTGTTTATGTTGACTTTTTTCCCAGACAAAACAATCTGAGCAGATTGACTTTTCAGAGTTATATTGTCACTAGTAGCCTTTATTTCAGCCCCATTAGAGTGGATAAGTATTAGTTCATTATTATCATCATCCAATATGATTTTATGTCCCGCGGAAGTGATCAGTGATCTGGTTTTTGCTCCTCGCGTGAGAGGCTTTTCATCCTTAGCCCACCAGAACCCAGTCCAAATTGGCGATCTAGGATCTCCTCTTGCAAACTCTATCCATACACCATCGCCTTTTTCAGGGAGTGCAATTAATCCGTGATCTTTTCCAGCAAATGGAACGCAAGGCAACGCCCATGGAGATTCACGATCCCCATATACCTCTTCTAATTTTACCTTAATGCAGCCAACATTTTCGGGATCATCAATAGAATTAACTAATGCAGGATATTTTCCAAAGAATTTGGAATGTACAAAATCCCTTAGTTCAACGATCATTTTTTCCATATCAGAACTGCCAACCATTAAAATATACTACCTGCCAGAAAATCTCCCAAATTATCCTGAGAACCACCAGATCGGGCATTTCTTTTTAAAGAAAAAGATTGCGAATACAAAGATTCAGTCAAATTATGAGTGACCTGGCTTATTAGGTAATCTCCACTAAGACGAGCGTTTGCTCCCAACGTAGTTACTACGCGATAGGGTTGCATCACATTCTGATAGCATCTATTGACACTTCCTGTTGCTTCAAAGGAGTAGCTTGAATTTGCTGCCTGAGCGGCAACCAACTGATCCATGTCTGCAGTAGGATCAACATCATTACGCAATATTTGTAACGCCTCATTTCCTTCATCTTCTAAACTCGGCTCTTGGCCCAAAAGTGTCGAGTCACGAAAACTTGCAGTTCTCGTTATTACCACCTTATCAGTTATACTTAGGCTTGATGCGGTAAACATAGCTGGACGAGATGCTTCGTTTTTTACGCTAAAGGTGGAAATATTTCGCTTTTCACCCATTAAAATAAGAGGATCTAAACCATCTGTCTGCGTAGGAAAAGGCTTGAAACATCCTATACTCTCCCCGGGACGCTTTCCAGGCAGGACATAAGCGTGCATTCCATGAAGCTTTGCCAAAACTCTAAGCACTTGCATCGGCGTCCCTTTCTGAACGACAACAGGCATCTTTGGGTTCGATGGAATAGATGCAATATCAGTCGATGCAATATGCGTCGATTGATCAAAAATCTCTCTGACTATTTCAGTATCGGTCTTATTTTCAAATTGTTGGAAATCATCCCTACGATTCAGATAAACACTGTCATCGTGTACTATCAAAGTAATTGAGCTCTGCCCAGGTTCTGAGCTCATATGACTGTCAAATCCGACCACAGGTCCATCTATAAGCGGAACGAATCCATTCTTTCCAGTCTTGACCTCTAGTCGGACTCGTGAGTATGGCGCCATAAAAGCCTCATTTTCACCAGTCCATCTTCCTCTCTCGTCTGCATATATTAAAATATGAATGCGGGCTTCCCATGCCATGTCAACTTCTTGCTCTACTGCTATCTCTTTAATTCTATCCAGCTCTTCCTGAGTTGCTGATTTATTGTTGAACAATACCCGGTAATGGATATCAGTCATTATTTTTGGGGCACCTTGATTATTCGTATGCGCTTTCCTTTTTCTAAAAAGAGATTGTTGGCCTGTAATTCTGTATTTGCATCGGCTATATGCCAAAACATAGTAGGATTGCCATATTGATGCTGTGCCATGATATCCAAACGATCATTTCCTTTTATCAATACAGGCTTTCCCTCTACTGATGGCAGTCTTCTTAGAGTTAGCACCTTTATGTGACGCCCATCTTTCGTAATGGCGTCTACAACCTTTTGATTGTAGTATCTTGATGTTTCCAAAAACATTTTATCTTCTTTTCACTAAAACGGAACAAGATCACTTATCTCGCTAACGGCGTTTGTAAGATTTGATATAGCTTGAGTTTCTTTAATAAGATTTGAATATTCAAATGCACCTTTTGCAATTGTATCATCAGAACAATTATCAATAGGTAATATCGCCAGACCAATCGATACTTCAGCCTGAATTGGGTTCAAATGTGCATCATACTGCTGCTCTGTAATAGACATTGATTCAATAATTACAGGCAAAATCCTAGTTGAACCCCATATGAACAATATTCGAGGGTATTTCTGCCTCGGTATTGGCGTTGAGGGCGATTCATCCTCTGCTCCATCGATAGCATCGGCTATCGCATCTATAGTGGATCCAATTGCACTACTAATTAAGCCGCCGGAAGGATAAACCATTTTTTCAAGCCCAGCTAGTTGGTGGCCAATACCAAACATTCTTGCTAATTTGTTGTCCTCGTTTAACTGATCTGCGGCACTAAAGTGAGCAGTTAGGCTTATCTTCTCGATTGGAAACGAGCCTACTTGATTAGACTCCTTGGATTCCTTGTTACCTGAGGCGCGATCGCCAGGTATCTGTATAGTTCTTGAAAGACTTTCAGGATTAAACTGAAAAATTACGACATTTGGTATGGGTCCAAGAAAATCGCTGCCATATTCTAACAGAGCTCCCCTTACCAGAAACGCCATAACTATCTATCCAGATACATCTTCTTCTGCTTAGTCTATTATTTAAAAGATTTGCTAAGCTTTTGGATTATTAAGCTGCGGATCTCTGACGCATCTGCATTTCTCTTTACTATTAATTTACTCAGATCTAATTCATTAATCGTAATTGAATTGTTTCTATACCTGCCACTAGCAGATTTTGCTAACGCTTTCGCCAGTTCTCTTGGCAGTTTTTCTATCAAATCATGAGCAACAGAGACTGGCAGGCCTTTCAAGTTGACATTGATCTTGTCGATTCTAATTGCAATTTTATTATCGTTATCATGATTCTTATTAGCTGTGGAACCATTCAATTTTTTACTCATAGCCGATCCTTTTGAGAACAATAGCATATGATCCGAATTCCTCAAGACTTATTGAACGACTAAGCTTTTCGTATTCTCTACGTGTAGCAATGATGACTTCATCCATAGTCAATCGGTATCTTCTCTGTGAGTTTTGATGCTGATCTGATAAATTGTGATTAGTAGATATACATTGAAGGCATGCATTAAATATAATGGAACGAATATTTCCTCCGGCTAACTGAAAATGCTTGGCCATAAAATCAAAATCTATTTGAGAGATATCCATTGAGCTTGGAATGACTTGATGCCATATTCTTTTGCGTTCCTCTTCCCCAGGAAATGGAAAATCGATTGCATAACGAATACGGCGAGCAAAAGCCTCATCAATGTCCTTTTTGCGATTTGTCGCCAAAATAGCCATACCTTTGAATCGTTCCATTCTTTCTAAAAGATAGCTAATCTGCTGGTTCGCGTACATATCGTGTGCATCCTTAGCCTCTGTTCTGTGTCCGAAAATAGCATCTCCCTCATCGAAAAACAATATTAGATCATACAAGTCACCGGCATCAAATAGCTTCTTTAACTTTTTTTCAGTCTCTCCTATGTATTTATCGACTACTTGAGATAAATCAATCTTGTACATTGGCAAATCCAATTTAGCAGATAGAATCTCAGCTGCCATAGTCTTGCCAGTCCCCGATGGTCCTGAAAAAAGTATGAAAATACCACCTTCATTCCATGTTTTGGCCATTCCCAAATCATAGTGAAGAGTTATTAAAGATCTCATTGCATTAACAATTTCATCGAATTGGAGAGTTTGTTTTGGTGGCAGAATAATTTCCTTTTCCTCGAATCTAGGCGAGACCTTTTGTGCTAGATCCCCTAGATCGAGCTCCATTTCTGCTCGGCATGCATCTATGAAATCCTTCTTTGTAATTGGTCTACCGAGATTTTTAAGTCCCTTAGAAATTGCATTGATGGATTCTTTTTCATATCTAAACTTACGCGATAATTCTAAAATAACTTCGTTTAGACAATTTGCTTGCTTGCCAAGCATTCTCTTCCAATGATCTACTCTTTCGTAATAGGAAAGTGTAGGAACATCAACCATGGGAAGTAACAAATTATTAGGAATACTATCGATCTCGGTTTTTTCAGTAATACCAATGAATATTGTAATTGGTATTGATTGAAGAGGAACAAATGTGATATCCATATGTTGTTGCCTATCTCGTCTAAGGATAGATACCACGTCTTTGTCCAAGAAGAGATCTAAATCTCGTAACCAACAAAGAGTTGCAAGCGAATTCAAATAGTGAGTATCTTGAAGCAACCTTGGATCTCCTTTGAACTGAACTATCTTTCTTTTTGTTATTTTTTCAATCCCACGTACCACTTCTATATGAGCAGAATACCTTTCTCCACGGATAGGACATATCCGAAGTCTGTCACAGGTTTCTGACTTTAGTCTGGAAACAAGCACACGAGAGGTATTTGTAATTGTAAAATCATCTTTTCTTTTTTTATATGTTGTAGGTGATATATCTTGCAGGTAATCGGCTATAGGAGCAGATGGAAACAGTAATTGTGTTGCGATCATTGCAGGCACCTCAATTGAGCTGTTCCAATCAATCTCATGATTTGGTGTGTCCGAGTTTTTAGAATACCTTACCAGTCCAAAGCGATGCAAAGGGTGGCTCGGGTCGGCTATCATCAGAATCTGGTTCGGATGATCCCAGATCTTTTGAGCTAAAGAAAGCGTTGGATATATCTTAGCAGGATCATTAAAACACGCAGCGATAATATATCCTACATTGCTGTCAAAGGTTACAGATAACGCAAGCGCCAAAATAAAACATGATGTACTATCTAACTTTAGCGTATTAATTACCCATTCAAAGGAACCTCGAATGGCAGTTGAATTAATGCCAGGGGGGTTTGTTTGAAGTTGTTCTGTAAGATAATTTGCAGTTAGGTCACTTGTGAAGAACTTGTTCTTTTTGTCCCAATTACGACTTTGACTGAGTACTTCAATAGCCTTATCATTAATTGTTGGAAGTGCCACTGATGAAGAATTTTGATTTTCAGAATTTTGGAATATACCAAGTTCATGCCAATTCCAAAGAATCTCCCGCCTGAGTCTTATCGTGACCTGTTTTAACCAGTAAGCGATAGAAACGTCATCTATACAGAGATTCGGAGAAAAAGAAATTGCTTGCTGCTGTGATATGGTAGAAGTATGTTCAGACGGTTGTGAAGAAGAGGATCTTGTTTTCCTTTGCTTTTCCTTTCTAGTTGACTGAGTCATGGGACGACAAGCTCCACCGACGGACTATTTTTTGCTTGCTGTTCATTAACTCGTAGTATTAATCGATAGGTAGCTGGCGGAACAGGGTCTTCTTTCTCTATATCCAAAATTACTCGTGTTTGTGGAGAGCCTGAAGGTGAAGATGGAGTTACTGACGGTTCACTGAACACCTTTATTGTTTTGCCCTCCTTGTAAAGGGCCACAAAGATATCATCTTGCGCTTTACCAAGGAATGAACCAGTCATTTCTATTTTCCCAAAAACATCAGATGCAGGATTTGCTGGATTTACCTTTTCAAGAGAAATTATTGTAATGCCTGTCAAACTCGGCAAAAGTTCACCAGCAAGAATATTACTAGATCTAGCCTTTCCAGATGGTAATGCCTGAACTATCGATATTGAGTGAGCACCAGCAGAAACAGCAGTGCCGGTAATAATCATTCCGTCGATTTTGCATTCTACCCTATTAAATCCACTAGATACAACAGGTAACTCCAACGAGTCAAAAAGCACAATCAAACCTGATAGATTCAGGTTCTCACCCAATATCGAAATAGTTGAATTTATTTCAAATTTTGAAGGTGATATAGTTGAAATTGATGAACCAAAGGAAGGCAATACAGGAATTTGTATACCCTTCTCACCAATTTCTTCAGGAGGACTCTTAGTATAATCTATCCCTACTAGAAGAGAATAAGAGGTTGATAGTTCCTCTGAGGCTATCATTACAGGTCTTACTTCAAAACATATCGAAAATCTATATTTCAAATCCGAGCCAAGCGTCAGTTTATGTAATAGATCAGAAGAAGATTCATCAAAAGTAATCTTTAGTGTTTCTGGATTATCTTTAAGATGTGCTGCAGTAGAGGCAGTCAACGGCAAAAAAGTAAGGCTCTGTAGAGCTTGTATTCCTTGTCCGATTATATCATGGGCTTCGGGGCTATCGCTATCCCCACCTGTATCAAAGGCAGTAAGCAGATATTTGAGGACTAACCACAAGGGAGGAGGCATCCCGTCATGAATCACAGTATTTTTTAGAAACTGATCAAAGTGCGTTTCATATAAGAAGAGATTGAGTCTGGGGCCAGTGGAGCTGTCTGTCTTGGGTGGTTCTGGTCTTCCTACAGTAACTTCAAATGAAGGCAGACCGCTTACATGCTTGACTTTAGCCTTCAGATGATCGCGGATCAATCTGGTCACCGCGCCAATAGCTTTTCCAGTATCCAAGAGAGTTATGCCAGAATCACGCTACCTCATCCTTATGTAATGTCTACCTAATCTAAAACCAGAATAATTGCTATTACCGGTACTATTGCTATCACTTACATTATTTGATCCGGATCTTGTACTTTCAAATTGACTCTGCGGTATAATATTGGTTTTGTCTCTGTCCGACCCTTCAATGTCTATGTTAATTGTTCCTATAGATAGATGATATTCCTCTATTTCAGATTTAACTTCATTAGAGTCAACGTCAGATCTATCTACAATAGTTGAACTGGACTTAATTTGATGGACAGGAATCTTTATAGCTGAAATCTCATCATCAGATTCTAGAGCATCAATATCATTTTTTTTATCATCACTATCAGCAAAATGTCTTTGTATTATATTGTTAGATACCGGCGTTCTATTCAGTAGATCTCTGATCCTTTGTATAAATGCAAGATTATCTTGTGGATCAGTATTATTCTGCTTAGCTGTTGAATTATTGTAATCTGGGTTGTCCTCAGCGGATTTGATTATTTCCTTTTTTGATGTGGAAAAGGAATCATTATAGCTCGCATCTGTATCTTCCGCCTGATTCATATCTCTACCATTATGCTGGGCATTAATTCTTCTTGTGTCCTCTTTTTTCCTAGGCTGTATAAAATCTGTCCTATTTTCTCTATCTACTACTTCAAAATCAAAGCCTGATGAATCATCCTTCTTTTCTTTAATCAGGCCTTTTTCCTTATCTTCGAAGTTAATATCCGATTCTATATTAGCACTGCTAAATGAACGTCCATAGGCATCTTTATTTTGAGCCTGCGAAGGGAGAGTGCTTTTCTTCTTCTTCTCCTTGTCCTTCTCCCTCTTCCTCTTCTTCTCATCAATTACAATCGCATCATCGACTATA
>Ga0065704_10000678_pt1 | contig 19289 bp, 20 predicted proteins | sample SwiRhicommuniRL2_FD_59091 | JGI IMG/M metagenome (GOLD analysis project Ga0065704, IMG submission 59091) | Switchgrass rhizosphere bacterial communities from Rose Lake, Michigan, USA - RL2 v2 (version 2) | ecosystem: Host-associated > Plants > Roots > Rhizosphere > Soil | place: East Lansing, MI
CGCGCCATGCTCGCCGAAAAAGGCGACGCTGGCGGCGAGGGCGATGCCGCCAAAGGCCGCGATCGCCGCCGAAGACGTGATCCGGTAGAGAAAAAACAGCACCAGCAAAACCGTCCCGAGTGAACTGACGAGAGACGGAAGCCGAAGCGCGAACTCGTTGGTCCCGAACAACGACATGCTGCCTGTCATCAACCAGATGAGCAGCGGCGGTTTGGTATTCCAAAGATCCTGATGATAGTCATAGGTAGTCACCAGCCCGATGCCGTTATGACGCATCTCCATGGCGTTGATGACTATCCGGCCCTCATCCCAGATGATGATCGGTATGGGTTTGCCGACAAGATACAATAATATTGCAAATGCCGCGATCACCGCCGCTAAAAGCCGCGCATTCCAGAACCGACAGTCCTTGATCCGGTTTGCGATCATTACTCGTGATCCCCATTTGCTTATTCAGCGGACGAGATAGATCGATAAAGTGAAGATCACGCTAACCACAGTGCGAAATGACATTGTCACGACAGCTTCACTGAGGCAGCCATGGCGTCGGCCTGCGAGGTTGCCCCGCGCAGCCCTTTGCCGATTGGCCTACGATCGCCCGCAAATGGCAGGTGCGAAATGGAATCATCTGAAAATTTTCGCGGTGGGGGGCGAGAAGACGAGAGGGCCGTGGTCGCGTGATGCTTCACGGTCCAGCGAAGCGAAGACTGCTCGCCTGCGCTTCTGGGAGTTCGCCATCCGCCGTGTTATTTCTCCCTGTAGAGGCTGGAGCAGGCCGCGTGGCCTGCCCCAAAACGTCCTGGCGCCTTCCAATCTACCTCAGCTCAACTTGTTGATGGACTCGCGCATATGTTCGACGCTGACGCTGGAGTAGCGCTGGACCATCCGTAACGACTTCCACCCGCCCATGTTCATGATGGTGATAAGGTCGATCCCCGCCATGACGCAGTGGGACGCCCAGTGATGGCGCCAGTCGTGGACGGTGAAATCCTCGATTCCCGCGCGCTGGCAGGCGGTAGCATGCTGATTCCTGATGGGGTTGCCGCCAGGGATATTGGCCTTGCGCGTGTCCTGATACGGCTCGCCGAACCGATTGAGGAAGACATGTCCCTTGGTCGGCTGCCCTCTCTGCTCCCAGATGGGTCGTAGCACGTCCGCAACGCGAGGGTGCATCGGCACTGATCGAATGATGGCATTCTTGCTGTGGTTGAGCCGGATCGCCCCCTCCTTCATATCGACCCCCTCCACCCCCCAAGGGATTTGCAGAGCCGTCTGGATCCGCGGGCCATGGAAGGCCAGCATGGTGATGATCGGCTGTATGTGGGGCGTGTAGGCCGCCATGAGCCGATCGCGATCTTCCTTGCTGAGGAACCGCACCCGTTCATTGTTGAACGGAATTGCTTTGATCCGCAGGGGCGGCAGGTCATGCAGGTCATGATGAACATTTATCGCCGCCTGAAACACCGAGCGATAGCGATCCTGACCAGCCGGATCATGGCCACTCAGATAGGCGCGGCGAAACTGCTCCCAAGCCTGCTTTGGCTCGCGCAGGCTCAGGTCGCCGATCAGGCCATTGAGCTTGCCGATGCGCAAGACATCTGACGGGCAGGGCGGTTTTGCCTTGGATAGGTAGCTGTCGAAGGCCTGAGCGATGGTGCCTTGAGCGACGAGGGCTGCCGGGCCGAACATGAGTTGGTGCCGCAGCTTCGTTTCATGTTCGGCCATCAGATGGGCCGCAGCATCGCGGTCGCTCGTTCCTGTGCTGAACTCCTTCACGAGGATTTTCTTCTCGCCGAGCCCAACTGAGCCTCGAATGTAATAAATGCCGTGCCTCCCACGGGTGCGGATGGAGAGCATGTAACCGTCCTTGTAATCTATCGAGCGCCTGCGTCGGGCGGATTTCTCCGCATACATAACGAGGGCCCGTCATGTTTCATGATGGCCGGGCGCGTTCTCCTGCCAGGTCGCCATGGGTTGGATGGCGGATCGGAGGGGAGTGGCGCGCGACGGAAAAAGGTCGTCCGTGACCGTGCGGCGGTGCCCGCGCCCTGACTGAGCCGCAGGCTTTTCGCTTCGCACCGACGGACTGGTTGCCCCTTGGCGTACCCGGCCAAACGGGGCTCATTAGCTTTTGCGAGCAGGCCGTGTCGGCTTCGTTCGCTGCCGCGCAAGGAGCGTCGGCTGCCTTCGCCGGAGGTCGCTTCAAGGGTGTCCGCGACTCGAAGCCGGCGGTGCAGGCCCGGCATTTGCATGCCCAGAATTTGCCAAAGGAAGGGGGTGATTTGCCCAAAATTTGCCAAAAAAGCCGGTCGCGAGGAGCCACCTGCGATCTGCGCCAAGCAAACAAAAACCCCGCCAACCCATTGGATTGACGGGGTTTTCGATGGTGGGCGTGGCAAGGATTGAACTTGCGACCCCTGCGATGTCAATTCGTGCGAGACATCAAAACCATAATAACAGCTTTGAAAACCAACGGGAATCCGCCGTTTTCGAACGCTCGGGTTGTCTTATAGAGGTTGCACCATCCCGCTTGCAAGGGCTTGATGTGTCGCAGTTGTGTGCGAAGCATCCTGATCTCGGAATTAAGGGACTGTCACACAGGCGAAGCTTCGGCGCCGCAGAAGTCTCCGGGCTATCTTAATGAACAAGCCAATCCGCGAGGTTTTCGACAAGACCGACGAAATTCTTCCGATCTTTTATTTCACATTCCCAAACAACGCGTACTGACCACCCCATGTTAGTGAGGGCACTTATGACGCCAGCATCCCGGTGAACATTCTTCTCAAATTTATCGTTCCAATATGCGAGATTGCTTGCGGGCTTCGTTGCGCGCCGACAATTTTCGTGGCGGTGCCAAAAGCAGCCATGAACGAGGACAATCTTCTTGTACTTTGGAAATATGATGTCCGGCTTTCCCGGCAATTTTGAATTGTAGAGCCTGAACCGGAAACCTTGGCGATGGAGAGCCTTCCTCAGCACCAACTCCGGCCGAGTATTCCGGCTTTTTACCTGTCGCATAATGGCAGACCGAACCTCAGGCGAAACTTTATCCATGGCTAATTTTCACAGCCAATCTGCACAAGCCAATTGTAAAATTCAGATGGAAACTGCCCGGTTCTAGAATAGAGAGCTACAGCGTTGTCCCACCCCAGACCTATAAGCAGTATATCAGGGAAACGGGTATCGGTCCCTTGATCCGTTTGCATCGTCAATCGACCGAGGTGAACCCATGGGGCGTTTGTGAGAGTGGGCAAAAAAAGAAAGTTGCCTATTATCGTCTCATCTTCAATAATCGTACTGCCATATGAAAACTGCTTTATAGCATCAGGCGTGCCGGGCAGTTCTCCAACATCAACTTTATACCACTTTGCGTCGCCTATTATTATACCGCCATTCATCCGACGCAAAATGTCTGGCCGTTGGGGTTCCAGTTTCAACTGCGCACCTTGAAATCTGTACACCGGTTGACTGGCCAACGTCGAATGACTTACAGCTTCACCGGCCCCTTGGACAAGGGTGGCGCACATGTGTTCCCAGACAACATGAAACGACGAAATGCCATACAGTGTAGGAGAAGCTGATTTTCTATATAGTTCAGCATAAAAAAGCTTCATTAATTCAAGAAGCTCTTTATCGATATCACGCGTACACGTTACTTCATATTCGTTTAGGATTCCATCAATGACTGATCGGTCATTTAGGTATAATCTGCTTGTTACAATTGCGTCATGGCAAGACTGCCAAATTTCGTCGTGCTTTTCAGACCACAGTTCGCAAATAGGGCCAAGCTTGTCTTGCATAGATATCAAGGCAAATGCTTGAATTATTCCTAAGCTGCTTAAGGTCTTAGAAAATCTCTCACCTTTTGGCTCAGGATATATTATACTTTTTAATTGATGGACAGGAAGTGTACTAGAGATAGTGGTACGCCAATCGATGGCGCGATAATCATCGTCCCTAATAGCCACTTCATCTTGATGTAGTCCGAAGTCTCTGGTCCATTCCCACAACCTAAGAAAGTGGTCTAATATAGAACCGCCGCTTAAGAAAACATCTGCTTCACCAGAGCGAGAAGCTTCCGGGCCGCGCCGAACGTGACGATGATAAGCATGGATCGCAGCGAAAGAATTGCGAACGCTCGTCTGTACATCAACGGGTTGATCAATGCCGATCTTCGGGAGACAGAAAAATGCCTTTTGCTGGGTTGCGAGCAAGCCCACCATATTCAGTCGGAGCCGAGGCGATCCGTCCGCAGTGCTATAACGCTGGAATACGCCCTGCGCCATCAAAGCTCCTACGATTGCCTGATCGACATGCAGCGCCTCGCACCAGCCCTCGACAGATGCCGTTTCGCCTTCAAAGATGGCGAAGCCTTGTGCAACGCGTACTGCCATCGGTAGACCTTTATGGGATAATTAGCTCGCCGATTGGTTTTCCCTGACCTGCCCCCCAAATCTGACCGAGTTCAGCGAAGGTTGTTACTCCTTCAAAATAGGTGGATGCACGATTCTTAAGCACATCGTTCCACAGGTACCCCCAAAGGTCCTCGTACATCGCATTTGGATCCTTCAACCGCCGCTTAGGGATCATATAAGGACCGACAAATTTATCCTCTGAAATGCCTTGCATTTGCTTCAAGCCCGCATTCACGGACGATCTCAAAGTGCCCCAAGCCACCTCAATTCCGCCATACATAGTGGTTTCATTGTCGTATGAGCCTTTTTGTAGGTACGATAGGTAAATTTTGTCCCAGCGGCGCAAGAATGCTGAATCTAGTTGTCTGGCATTTTGGTCGGCGCGGTTCATCGTGGCCCAAATGTATAGGTTGGGAGGCAGCCTCAAGTTTCCGGGAGCTACAGCGTCATTCCAGATTTCATTAAGCAAAAGCCATGATTTGATATCTGGCCTCGCCTCGATCTCATATTCGCTATACCCGGATATAGGTCCTTCCTCCGCACGATCTAACAGTTGTAGTGTGTCACCGAAAATGTGCGCCGCTACTCCTCGACTAAGTTCCTCGATGATGAGCACAACAGATTTCGTGGGATAAAGACAGGCAATCTGGTAAGCCTTCAAAAAGGCTCCCGGTTGAACGACATATTGAACTAACGGCTCTCCCGGCACGTCAAGTGTCGATCCAACGTATTCTGCTTTTTCGGCTTCAATGCGGTATATTGATTGCGGCCTTAGTCCTCCCACGAAATCAGAATAGGAACTTTCAGGATGGAAGACTGTACGGAACACATAATGAGACTTCTTCGCCTGCTCCGCTAATTGATAGCTTTTCCCAGAGCCGGGGCATCCATGCACGATGACCTGCAATGGAAAAGGCAGTGGATACTCGCCGTTGGAATTTTCTGGTATCGAAAGGAAATCAAGGTCTGGGGCAGCGATATCGGCCTCGTCGAACGAATGCTGCGCGGCTTCTGTTGCAAGAGCTTTTCCGAGAGAATCGGGCGAAATCGCTGCACCGAACGTGTACTCTTTCGTTGGACTGCCCTTGCGAGCACCAGAGACGGCCCTTGTGGTTCTGGTGGTAGCGACAATGTACTTATCGCGGTCTAAGGCCTTTATAAGGGCTGGCTTTTTGGGGCCGGGAGGTTGAGGGCCGTCCAAATACTTCCATAATAGGTCAGAAGGGAAGCAAAAGCCGGCCCCGCGCTTCTCGAACAGCTTTGTTACGGCTGCTTTCATGTCGTACATAGCAGCCTCTATTTATTGAATTTTGCAAGCTGAGCGCTGATAGCTTCTGCCATGATGCGGGCCACCGGAGGTGGAACAGAATTGGCAACTTGCCGGTGCTGATCCAAATTTTTAACAGTACCGGAACGTCCTCTGATTGGACCGACTAACGTGTAGCCATCGGGGAAGCCGTGTAGGCGCATGTATTCTCGGGGCGTAAGATATCGCTCCTCCGTGGGGTGAAAGAAAATCTCACCGCACCGAAGAGTATTGCTCTGCTTTTCTCTACCAAGGCGCAGAAATTTTGTCGTATCTTTTGGTGACAAACGTCCCTTTATTTCATCAGGAACATTTGGCATCTTAGCTAGAAAAGTGCCCTCATCTACGTAACTGATCCGTCTCTTGTCGCCAGCGGGGGTAACGTCAACGTGGTTGGGTATAGCGGGCTCTTCACCTTTGAGTGATGGCTTAGGAAGGCCTGCCAGAGCCTCTCCCACTGTCTTATAAGAAACCCGGTCTCGCGTGGCCTCAGGAAATTGGAATTCCACCTCCCCTTGAAGCGCAACGATGAAAAGGCGCTGACGTAGCTGCGCGACTCCGAAATCAGCCGAGTTTATCACCTTGGATGACACCTTATATCCGATGGCTTCCAACGCTTTTTTCAGGTCACGTACGACACCACCGCGCTTGCCATTCAAATCAGGAGCGGATTGGAGCGCCTTTACGTTTTCGATCAATATCGCTCGCGGCATCAACTTCTTTGCATACTCAACCATGGAGAACAGCAGCTTGCCGCGAGCGTCACGCAAGCTGCCCTGTTTTCCAATTTGACTGAATGTTTGACATGGCGGGCCGCCAAAAAGCAGATCGAGTTCGCCGGGCTTGATCCCGCATTCTTCCATCAGTGCGTCCACCGACACAGCGTTCAGGTCTGAGTTGATGATCCTTGCGCCGGGGAAGTAGCGATCACGATTATGGCGCAAAGTGTCGCAGGCGTTGCTATCCAACTCCACGCAAGCCAGAGTCGTGAAATCGGCTTCATGTACCCCGATGTCCAAACCGCCGCCGCCGGAGAATAAGGAGATAGCAGTCTTCTTCTTGCCTTTCCCCTTAGCTCTACGCCTTGGAGGAGGGCTGTAGGCCACATCATCGAAATTCTGCTGTGCCGTAGTGGAGTCTGGGCAGTTTCCGCTGAAATCCATACCCTTAGACACCCCCTGAAAAGAACAAATAGAGATCAAAATTCGGCCGGAGGGTAGCGCAGTCGGAATCTAAGCTCAACGAATTTGTTGGAAGGGTCCTATAGTTTCCTCGACGACCAGTTCGCTCGCGGCGAGTGGTGCGGTAAGCGGCGCTCGGAGATATCGGTGAGAAAAAGGGCCGCTTCGCAGCAGTCCTTCCCCCGGATTAACTGAAAAGCAGTCTCACAGCCTCAATGAGGGCAATCAGACCAAATGACAGTTCAAAGCGAACCGAAGCTCCCTTTGATCCGCGACCCTCGAAAACGAGACGCGCCATGTGGCGTTCCTTGTTTCGTGCGGAGGGACCCTTGGAGTGGCAGCCTTCCGCGTAAGGCCAGTCGCCAACATTCGCCTTGAGAGAGGGGGCGGGTTGTTGGCAGACCGCTGCCCTCTGTGAACAAGCTGGTTTCCAAATTCGCCTGTGTCAAGGCGCTCGAATATGATGCACTGAAAACGAGCGGTTCCGATACATTCTTATTATCTGTATCGAAAATTAGACTCCACATATCTAAAATACACTTCTATTATCGTTACACCGATTCGATACAGGAAATGATGATATGAGCCGCACCTTTGCATACTGCCGGGTTTCGACCAGCGACCAGACCACCGACAACCAGATTCAGGAAATTGCATCGGCGGGCTTCGCGGTCGATCCGAAGCGGGTTGTGACAGAGACGGTTTCCGGTTCGGTCGCTGCCATGGAGCGTAAGGGCTTCGCCAAGCTGGTTGATCGCCTTGAAGCTGGCGACATACTGATAGTGACGAAGTTGGACCGCTTAGGCAGAAATGCCATGGACCTTCGCGCTACGGTCGAACGGTTGGCAGCAGAAGACATAAAGGTTCATTGCCTTGCCCTTGGTGGCGTCGATCTTACCAGCGCGGCGGGCAAGATGACCATGGCAGTTATCGCCGCCGTCGCTGAGTTCGAACGCGATTTGCTGATAGAGCGGACACAGGCAGGGCTTGCTAGAGCAAAGGCGTCAGGCAAGGTTCTAGGCAGGCCGCAGACCCTTACAGACGATCAGCAGCGCACAATTATAGAGAAGCGGAAACAGGGGGTATCCCTTGGCGCGTTGGCAAAAGAGTATGCCGTCAGCCGCGCCGCCATCCAAAGGGTGGAAAAGCGAACAGTATAAGCGCACTGTGTTCAGGAAGGGGGCAACATGGCAGACATTTGACCATTCCGCCGCGCACGGCGCTTGAAGTCACTGGACGAATGCAGCGGCCCGCGCCTGAGTTCAATCCGATACCGTCGCAATCCATCAGCATGTTCATACTTGCCCCGGCAGCGATGCTGATAGGCGTGTTGATAGGCTATCTGCTCTTCTTTTGACGGCAGGCGCTGATAGCTGCCTTTCGGCAAGCGACCATTTGTTGTCGCTCAGCCTCTGCGGCCTTGGTTCAATAACCGGCCATTCACAATTGGTTTGGCTATGCGTGTTCCGGTTTCAGTGTGACGTAGTAACAATATACTGCTGCGATCAGTCCGATCACAAAGCCAATGGAAAAACTGTCCCAGAATGTGATCTTTCTCATATGTTGCGTTGATGAACTGATCTGCCGTTCTCGCCGCTCTTTGGAAACTATTGTATTTCCACGACAATCGGTCACTTCGACGATAATATTGAATGAGCGATATTTTTTAAGAGAAAAGCATCCTTCGAATGGAATTTCTCTCGCATATTCAACGCAGTATTGACTTCTGAAATATGGATCGCATGCGGCCGACAGACGCTTTTCGCCTTTGATCTTTAAGCTCCTATGCCGAATGTCGGCATAATCGATCTTCCCTTCAACTATGAAGGGAGACGTGGCGTTCAGTGATTGCTCGTAATCACCATATTGGGCTGGATACCCTATTCCGGTAATACAACCCAGCGCTAACGGAACGCATGCAGAAATTCCGAACCGTTTTAGGAACGTCTTATTCACCATTCCTTGCGTTTAAAACGACATGATTTACAAATGAAAAACGTCTGTTTTTGCATGCACTTTCCGAGAACCAGTCATTCAGCTACCCACCCATCCAAGCCTTAAAATAGCAGCCATTTGGGTTGCAAGGGGCAACGCACCTGCCCTATTAATTAAAAATAGCCCTGAAAGCCTCTCAGAAGCCCATCAGGCGTCGATAGGAGGCTTTAAGGTGCACCCCACCTCTCGCTAATCGATACACCTGTACGGGCTTTAAAATCGACAATTCGTAAATATCAGATATCAATACTAAAATAGAGAAAGCACAGCCGGAGAGTAATTCTCCAGTTTAATGCATCATTTCTTCTAAATCTGGAAACAACGGCATTGGTTTTGGATCGGGTAATTCTACCATTTCTGCGTTATAGGTGCAGATTGTTGCCCATTCCACTTTCCAGTTAACGACCGCCGCGCCATCTTCAAATTGAATAATTCCTGCACCATCACGCGCTACATCAAACCTGCAACGAAGATGATCGTCGTAAAATCCTATCAATAGCGTTCCATCGCTCAGGCCCACCATAAATCTATCGTCATCTTCGAACGGGACCGACAGGGTCGTTTCTATGTCCCCAGTGATCCTGACACGTACAGAGTTTGGAATCGGTTCGATGCGAACGCCCATACAGAATCGCCTTTCCTACATAAGAACAAAAAGAGAACATATGCCGCAGGAAAGGAGTCGGCAATGGTCAATATCGATGGTTCATTTTTGATGGGCGTAGCAGCGATCCTTACCGGCCTTGCCGCGCTGGTTAAGGCGGTAAGGGTCTGGAAGCGGTAGCGGAACAAATAGGGATTTACGGCAACAGCCTGTTTTGCCATGAGGATAGGGCAGTTCGGTGAGTCCCGAACTGTGGGGCGTCAGAACCCCAACAGCACACAGGCCGGTCAAGAGTTTCTTGGCCGGGTGGTCGTCACGCATGTCCAAGGTTCGCCTAAAGGTGGCGACGCCTTGTGCTGTGTGCAGGGTTCTGAACACCCGGCTTTCGCCGGGCATCGCCTCCTAAACGGAATAGGGGGCATTTTTGGAACAGAAATCATCAGCAAAAGGCAAAGGCGCAAAGAAGGTCGCCTATTATGGGATCGCTGCTGCGCTGTGGGCGGTCGCTGGGACTGCCATAGTCGCTGAATATATGAGCAGTAGCGATGCGCAGCCTAAATCCGGCTCCGCCCAGCGAAAGGGTGATGGCCCTTTTGGATTAGATTTGTCCATGCCCATATCTGAACTGCAATATGACGAAAAAGAGTCCAGCCTTGGCAAACACCTTTATGCATTGAAGGCAGTCCCGGCCCCATCGTCCGACTTTACTCTTTACGCGGTGAACGCCTTACCTGACGCCGGTATATGCGAAGTTTACGCAAGGTCGAGTGAAATGGAGGGCGATTCACTTGGCATTTCCGTCCGCGCCGCCGCTGACAGGGTAGCTGCTGCGCTTACGACTAAATATGGAAAGCCAAACAAAATCGATAAGTGCGTTGGCGGTGATATATTCTGCGCACCCGAAAACTGGTCGATGTCGGTCATGAATGGGGAACGCGGGTATGCATATGAATGGCAGAAGGTGGAGAAATCAACGTCAATTCGTTCTGTGGCCTTAGCGGTAGCAACCACCAACCTTGCAGTGCCCTTTGTCGTCTTACGATATGAGGTAAATGACAAAGCGAAATGTGAAGCCGCATCCAAAGCAGATGATGCCAAGAATCTTTGACCCCCGATGCCCTAGGTGGATCAGGAGGGACGAACACCCCTCCTTTTCCATTTTTGACCCGGAATTATCTGAAAGCTCCCATGCTGACTATTAATCAGCTTATGAGAACGAAATTCCTGAGATTCATCTTAATCCCGCTATCTTGGAGCCATTGCTTAAATCGATCGGATCGAAACAGTTTGCTAAGCTGCTGCTTATGCACAATGCCAACGGCCTTACCCAATGCGTTCTTAGCAATGGTTCTTACCCCTGCGGCTCGTTGGGCAAGCAGGTAATCGGCTATGGCTTTGGCTTGCCCAGACCACCCTACAGGGACAGGCGACCATTCGTTGATGGTGCAACCCGGTAGCGCGTTAGCTATTAACGGGGTTGGATTTGGCGAATTTGATGCCACGACATAGGCCGTGCATTCTCCGGCTTTGCTATTGATGCTTCTGCGCCCATGCCCCCGCATGAACGCTTGGAGGAAATTGGCCTGAAACTCCGTCCTTTTCATCCGGCCTATCGCCTCTGTTTCATTTTCCCCAACAGGTTCGCCAGCAGCGGCCTGATAGAGCGCCCTGTAAGCAATCGAGCTATAAAACCATGATCCGATGATGATGACGTTCTTGGTGTCGGCATAATCGTTGATGGCGCAGTGCCGTCCCCAATGGACATAATCCAATTTTACCGCCGCGCTGATTTCTTCGCTCAGATATGAATGAACCTCATTCAATACGTCCAACTTCGCATCAGCCTTGAACGACACCATCAGCCATTTCTCATCGGGTTTTGCAGCAATGAGCTTCGCTACCTCCTTGAAAATCGTCCTTCCAGTTTCTTCATCCTCCAAAGCGTCCCGACCCGCCTTGGTCTTCCACAGGTTTATGGTGACGTTGCTATAATCATTGGTGGCAGATGGAAGCCGCACAAGGTTGCCCCTATGCTTCTCCCACAATTCATAGGTCGCTTTGAGCCTCCCCGAAGCGTCAAAAATAATAGCAGGTGAAATATCGGTTGGTAGCTCAGAAACTATGCCCGACAACGCTTTTCCGGTAGTGCGGCTTTGCGATACCGTCAGTTCCTTCTCGGCGGACTGCGCAATCTGATCCAATACAGCTATCTGCTTATCGTTGAGCTTTTTAAAGCCCTTCCCTTCATTGGCAGTTATGTCTCCGGCCCATGTGCAAAGGCTCTCCGGGACCATCACCAACTCGCCTACGGTCTTCCAGACAACCCCATTCAGAAAGAAGTCCAGTTCCTTCACGAATTGCGGTTCGTGCGGACGAAGCGGCGCGGCTATCGATGCCAGCGTATCGATCGAGAAGCTTACGGGTTCTGCCGGTAGCAGGGATTCATCCCATAGCCGGAGATTACGGGGTTTGCCCTGATAGAAGAAGTCCTTGGCATCAAGGAACGATACACCGGATCGTGACCGGATCATTGCATGGGTGGTAAAAAGGATAGGAGCTTCATCCCTTCCTCTTTCACCGCGACCCTTATCATTCAATGGATCATTAGATACCAAAACTGCAAAAAGGTTATTATCCAATCCGCAATCATCAATGAAAGTTTTGATTTCAGCTTTGGTTTGAAGGCATATAAGTATTCCAGCCTTATTTATGTTCCCGGATATTATAAGAGCTTTGATATAACTCTTTATACAAAGAGACTTATCCAAGCCGGTATCTATAGGGCTGAGATAGAATGATGATTCAAGACTACCTCTAAAACCTTTATCCATTGTCTTTATAAGGGAATCAAAGGATTTTTCTGTATCCGGGGTAAGGGATGAACCAAAATTCCTAAGAGCAGTAACAAATATATTTTTGCAAAGATTGAAATCAGGTTGATTTGCAGAATTCAGATTGAAGTTCATTAATATAGTCCATAATTATAATTTGATAAGAATCATGGACGAACACTAATGTAAACTTTTCTGTCTTATAGATATTAGACGCAGACATTTACTTTCTCCACGATGGTAAACATTTTTGATGATTGTCTAATTAGATGGATGGATTTACTTCTTCAAACCAATCCCGGCGACAGAATTTTTACCTTGATGAAGGGTTGAAATCCAACATCAAAAAAAGAGAAATCTTCTGTCACAAATCGTCTCCGGCTATCTCTTAAACATCAAAGAGGCCGGAACTACCGGGGGTGTTTCCAACCTCGGTTTCCCATCAAGCCCAGATTTTTCCGGGATGCAACAGCTCTGATTTGTTAATATGCCATTAAATATAAGTCTTTGAAAAATAATAAAACTATTTTTGCCCGCCCGTTTTCCATTGTCCAATCGGCAACAAAAATCTGCTCCGGTTGAATTTCCGAATAGGCATCGGTCAGGGTCCGAACGGCAGACCCCAACTTCAATTAAGATATATTTAGATATGTTTACGCTTTGAGATGATTTGCCGGTTAAAATCGGCTGGGAAAGAAGCTGAATAAGTTAAGACTTAACAAAGGGGTGGATTAAGAACCCACGTAAAACAGCCATTTGGAAACCAGTTAAGAAGGTTGGTTGGGCTGGTGGATCAGGAATTGGCGGTGGAAATGCCAATGCTCACCCTTCCGAAGAAGACGGGGCTAAGCGATCCGAATGGGATGGCTTGTCCCGTTACCGATTTGCAAGCTCGATATCTGTGCCGCCACATGCAACAATAGCAGCATGTTCGATCATACGGCGGGTTTCCTTCGAGGCTAAGTCCACGGCCATAGGTGCGCCATTTATGACCAATTCAACCTGACCGATAACGACGTCCACAGAAATGCTTGCACCATCTGTCAGGGCGCTCTTTAAAAGCTCATGGATGCGGTGACTGGTGGCCTGCCCCTTTGATCCGCTACGGTAATTGCCGAATCGCACTCGCAAGCTTTGAGATTCACCTATGTAGAACTGAGTTTGACGATCCCGTTCGATCCGCAAACGATAAAGTCCCGGAACGTCGGCAACAGTGGGAAGCCCAAGCCTGCCTGTCATGTCAAGGCCTACACGCCCCAACAATCGCCATTCGAATTTTAACGATATATCGTTCGCCGCAGCGACCGGAGCCACTTCCAATAAAGTGGGCGATGCAGACGCATTAATGCGACGGACGGGGACTTTGCCGGTCGATACCGCCATACGTTCATTCCGGCGAAACCCAACCGTCATAGCTTTCCGGTTCAAATCTGCCGTCTGCCACCCGCGATCTAGCCAGACCGCATTGTGCCTTCCGGTGACTGGCGAATTGCTCCACCAAACATCATAATCGCTGGCACTTTTGGGCAGGGATTCACCCAAAACCTCTTCTATCTGCCGAAAACTAAGGGTGATTTCCTTACCGGTCACAGTTTCAAGAAAAGCCCCCAACGCTGCATATTTTTTGCTCATGCCTGCCACTGTGCTGTTCGATTGACCGACTGGCAATGGGGCAGGCATCACCGATATACTTGCCCGCCCGGAAAACAGGCCGGGTTTGTCCCTTTGGCGATGATCAACATGCGGTCGCAGGGAGGAATGTCAGTCGCCATGAAGCCGCTTCATACCGATTGAGACGATGCCCGCCGCCCTCGACAGACAAACATGCTCGAAATTGCCCGTAGAAGGCCCGTAGAGCGCGATTTGGTTGACTTCGCTATCTGAGTAGCCAAAAACGAAAAATCGATCTCTACGGGTTCCGCAATGATTAATTTGTGATCCGTGCTAAATTATATCAGCAATTTCACTCTGCCACGATCTTCCAACCAGCTTCCTTGCAAGATCGGATGGCCTTAAATGTGCATAACGAAACAGCATTCGAGGATCGCGATGGCCAGAAATAACTGAAAGTTCTATCGTTGTTAGACCCATTTCAGAAAATCTACTTATCGCTTCGTGTCGTAGATCATGTAATCTGAGGTCTGGAATTCCAGCCCTTGTCCGCAGACGGTTCCAAGCAAGTTTCAGTGCCATAGCCGTCATCGGGAATACTCTGTTGTCTTCTCTTGTAAGGCTATTGAGCAGCATCAAGGCCTGATCGTTAAGAGGAATGGTTCGAGCATGACCGGTCTTCGTATCAGGAATATGGGCTGTTCGACTAAGGAAGTCGATATGTCGCCACTGTAGTTTCAGTAGCTCACCGCGTCTGAGGGCTGTTTCAATTGCCAACATGATTAAGGGACGGATAAGCGGGTTGCGGGTTTCCGCCAGCGCAGCTTCCAAGCGTTGCATTTCACCCGGACGCAAGCGTCTGTCGCGGGCATTTTGAATGCGAGGCTTGCGGACCAAGGCAATAGGATTGGTCGGAAGCTGATATCCCCAATCCCGCCGCGCTACGTCGATGACGTTATGAATCAGTGACAATTCGCGGGCGACGGTAGCAGGCTTGACCGTCCGCGATCTTTGATCCCGATAGGCTGATATTGGGGCTGACGAAAGTTCCAACAGAGATAGCTCGCACATCGGCGCGGAGAGCATCTTGGTCATCCGCAATTCTTCGCTATGGGCGCTTCTTTTGGTGGGGGTGATTTCAGTCATATAGCGGCGCATCAGGTCGCCTAAGGTGATTGAGAGAAGGGTTCTCCTATCGAGGGGCGCATCCCCTCTGTCGATTTCAGATTCGCGTTCCCTTGCCCATTTTTCCGCAGCAGCTTTGGTAGGAAGGGTGCGATATTCGGGCTGATAACCTTTGCGGCGAATCTGAACAAACCAACCAGATTTACGCTTCGTAATGGTCGCCATGTGGCGGCTCCTGTGTCAAAATTGCGTCAGGAGCGACGAAACACCGGAGGCCAAAGGCCATCAGAAAAAATAAGGCCTCGGAAACCCGAAGATTTCCAAGGCCTTATCATGGTGGGCGTGGCAAGGATTGAACTTGCGACCCCTGCGATGTCAACACAGTGCTCTACCACTGAGCTACACGCCCGCCGTGGACGGGGCCAATAACGGGGGGAGTCCCACTGTGCAAGCGGTAAATTCACCTTTTCGCTATTCTTCTGGACAGTGGACGTCCAGACCATATGCTGCGCTGCGATAAAGGGGGCCGCCACCATCATGTTGCCATCGACCAATTCTTCTGTCGTACCGGCCGTACCACTGCCTTTCTACCGCCAGCTTTACGTGCAGGTGCTGGTCGCCATCGCGCTGGGCGTGGGGATCGGCTATTTTTTCCCCGACACCGGCGTCGCGCTGCAACCGCTGGGGGAGGCGTTCATCAAGCTGGTCAAGATGATCATCGCGCCGGTCATTTTCCTCACCATCGTCACGGGCATCGCGGGGATGAAGGAACTGGGCGCGATCGGCCGGGTGGCGGCGAAGGCCTTTGCCTATTTCCTGACCTTTTCCNCGCTGGCGNTGATCGTCGGGCTGATCGTCGCCAATGNGCTGCACCCCGGCGCGGGCATNAATATCGANCCCGCGACGCTGGATGCGGGCAAGGTCGCGCAATATCAGCAGCAGGCGCATGACCGCACGCTGACCGGCTTTCTGATGGACATCATCCCCGGCACGCTGATTTCCGCCGTGGCCGATGGGCACAATATCCTGCAGGTGCTGTTCGTTGCGATCCTGTTCGGCATCGCCATGACCATGATCGGGGAGAAGGCCGATCCGCTGATGAGGGTGCTCGAATCGGCGAGCCATGCCATTTTCAAGCTCGTCTCGATCCTGATGAAGGCAGCGCCAGTGGGCGCGTTCGGGGCCATGGCCTTCACCATCGGCAAATATGGGCTGGGCACGCTGGCCAGCCTGGCGGGGCTGGTGGCGACCTTCTATCTGACGTCCCTGCTGTTCGTGCTGGTGGTGCTGGGCACGGTGGCCCGGATCGCCGGGTTCAATATCCTGCACCTCATCCGTTATCTGAAGGCGGAACTGCTGCTGGTTCTGGGCACGTCCTCGTCCGAAGCCGCGCTGCCCAGTCTGATCGAGAAGATGGAACGCGCCGGCTGCCGCAAGTCGGTGGTCGGGCTGGTCGTGCCCACCGGCTACAGCTTCAACCTGGACGGCACCAACATCTATATGACTCTGGCGGCGTTGTTCATCGCGCAGGCNACCAATGTNCACCTCAGCCTGGAGGAGCAGATATTGCTGCTGCTGGTCGCNATGCTGTCGAGCAAGGGNGCGGCGGGCGTNACCGGGGCGGGCTTCATCACGCTGGCGGCGACGCTGTCGATCGTGCCGTCGGTGCCGGTGGCGGGGATGACGCTGATTCTGGGCGTCGACCGTTTCATGAGCGAGTGCCGCAGCCTGACCAACTTCATCGGCAATGCGGTGGCGACCGTCATCGTGTCGGTGTGGGAAAAGGGGCTGGACCGCGAGCGATTCGCCGCTGCCATGGCCGGGCAGCCTTTGCCGCCCACGCCGGACACGGAACTGGTCGTCAGCTAAGCCTGATCAGCTTAGTCCGGTCAGGCTTTCCNTGCCGAACATGCGTTCGACCTCCAGCACCAGATCGCGCAGGTGNAAGGGCTTGGACAGNACNTTCGCCTGCGGCACCGCCTTGCCCGCCTTCAGCGTGACGGCNGCGAANCCGGTGATGAACATGATGCGCATGTCGGGCGCAACCGACGCGGCNTGCTGGGCCAGTTCGATCCCGTCCATTTCAGGCATGACGATGTCGGTCAGCAACAGGTCGAACCGATCGCTTTCGATATGCGGCACCGCCTGCGCGCCCGTGGCGACGGGCACGACCTCATAGCCCGACCGTTCAAGGGCCCGCGCCAGATAGGCGCGCATGCTGTCATCATCTTCGGCCAGTAGGATTCGCACCATCGCCCTGTTCGTCTCGCCCCGCTCGTCTCGCGCCACACCCGTTGCGGCCTGTCGCCGCAATGGCCGCCCTGTGCGGGTGGCGTGAAGTCTATATATATGCGACAAGTGTAAATATTATCCAGCCGGGCAAGCAATTTCGGCCCGTTTCGGCGCTGCGGCGCCAAAGGAGTTGCTTTGGCCCATTCCGCGCTGAAGTCCGCGCTGCCGGTTCCGGCTGAATCCTGCGCTGCCTATGATCTTTATGGTTCTGAGGTTCCGGCAAGCCCGGTGATCCTGTCAGTACCCCACGCGGGCCGCGCCTATGACGCGGCGCTGCTGGGCGGAGCGCGGGTGCGGCGGGATATGTTGCAGCGATTGGAGGACCGCTGGGCCGACGCTCTGGCCGCTCCACTGATCGCGCGCGGGGAAAGCGTGCTGGTGGCACGCGCGCCGCGGGCGGCGATCGATCTCAACAGGCATGAGCGCGAAGTGGATCCGGCCATGGTCACGGGTCTGCCCCGCGACGTGCCGTTGCAGACCAGCGCGAAGCTGCGCGGCGGGCTGGGCCTGATCCCGCGCCGCCTGCCGGGCGCGCATGAACTATGGTTGCGGCCGATCCCCTGGGCCGAAGTGGCGCGGCGGATCGAGCATATCCATCGGCCCTATCATGCGGCGCTGGCGCGGTTGATGCAGGCGGCCCGGCAGGCGCATGGCCATGCGATTTTGGTCGACCTGCATTCCATGCCGCCGCTGCCGCCGCCCGCCGCTGGACAGAGGGCGCCGGGACTGGTGTTGGGCGATCGGTTCGGGCGCACCGCGTCGGCCCGGTTGATGACGCTGGTGGCGGACGTGGCGGCGGGGCGTGGGCTGCTGACGTCGCAAAATCATCCCTATGCCGGGGATCATATGATTGACCGCCATGGCCGCCCGGAACAGGGGCTGTACGCCATGCAGCTTGAATTTGACCGCAGCCTCTATCTGGATACCGCGCTGGATGGGCCGGGGCCGGGCATGGTGCGGATGCAGGCGATCCTGACCGCGATGGTGGGCGCGTTGGCCAATGAGCTGCCCCGCGCCAGCTACGCCCTGGCGGCGGAGTAGCATCCGGACGGAGCGGCATGGGACGACTGGCTTCGTGATGAGCCGGGACATGGCTGTCATCGAATGGAAAGCAAACTGTCACACGAATGTCATCAACACGTCATAGCTGGCTCATGCCAGCGGGACGGGGAGACATGGGGTGGCAGGTTTGAAGGGCATGATGTTGACGGCCAGCGTTCTGGCGCTGATGCCGCAAGCGGCGCAGGCCCAGAGCAACGAAGCGCTGCAACGCCAGATCGACGAGCTTAAGGCGCAGGTGCAGGCGCTGACCGCCGCGCTATCGGCCCGCAACGGGACTGCGCCCGCAGCCCCTTCCGCGACCCCGCAACATGCGGATAGCGCTCCGGTTCCGGCGCCGCCGTCCGCTGCCGCGCCGGTGCTGGCTGCTGCGCCCGCGCCTGCCCCGCAAGTCGCCGAAGCGGCCCCCAAGTCCAAGGCCTGGTATGATCGGCTGACGCTGCGTGGCTATACCCAGATGCGCTATAACGGCTTCCTGTCCGGCGATGACAGNGCNCCNGCGGGCCTGTCCCGGCTGCGATCGGTGCATGACAGCTCGATNTCCGACAGGGGTAGCTTTTCCCTGCGCCGAGTTCGCCTGGTCCTTCAGGGCGACGTTTCCGACCGGGTGTCGCTCTACCTGCAATCCGATTTCGCCAATGCGGTGAACAATCAGGCCGGCACGGAACGGCGCGAGGGCTTTGCGCAACTGCGTGACGCCTATGCGGACGTATTCCTTGACGATCAGAAGACCTTCCGGNTGCGCTTTGGCCAGTCGAAAGTGCCTTATGGCTGGGAAAATATGCAATCCTCGTCCAATCGCCTGACGCTGGATCGCAGCGATGGGATCAACAGCGCCGTGCCGAGCGAACGGGATCTGGGCGTCGTCGG
>Ga0065704_10000490_pt1 | contig 19275 bp, 6 predicted proteins | sample SwiRhicommuniRL2_FD_59091 | JGI IMG/M metagenome (GOLD analysis project Ga0065704, IMG submission 59091) | Switchgrass rhizosphere bacterial communities from Rose Lake, Michigan, USA - RL2 v2 (version 2) | ecosystem: Host-associated > Plants > Roots > Rhizosphere > Soil | place: East Lansing, MI
CATATAGTTTCTTAAAACCAGTTTTAACAACTCTTTGTATGTCTACCTGATAGCCATTATAATACTTACCAAAGCTAGCATCATCCCAACCTATAAAGCCTGTTAATGCTCCAGTATATCCATCTATATCATCCATTGCAATAGCTTCCCCAATTGCACCTTTTAGTTTGTTTTTTCCACTAGACGCATTACCATTTGCCCATTCATATAATTGCTTGTTAGACGTGTTATTTGAGTAGTATAAAGAATAAAAAATATTAGAATTAAAACTATAGATTTTACGAACAGCATTTAAATTTGGTAACTCTGGTCCCATTCCAGTCGGATCAATCAAATTAATTGGGTTACTAAAAGTATACTCATACGGAGAACGACCTGGAAATTTCTCCGCTATAGGATCGACATTCAACCATAAAGAAACCCTTGGATTGTAGTATCTAGCCCCGTAATAGTAGTAGCCCGTTTCATCATCTAACTCCTTAGAATTGTACAGATAAGGTGTGTTATAACTATTAAGATGGTTCTCTACAAAAGTTTCACCTGAAGGAAAATACTCTATATTCTGCGTTACCTCTCCGTCAATACCGGTAATAAAAGAACTGCTGCCCAGATGGTCAGGGTGATACCAATACGCATGGTTCTCCTCTGGTCCTGCATACGAAGATACACAATTTCCTGTATATCCTGCATTCTGTCCAAAGCCGGGAGGCGGGGTGATGCCTTTGCTTTGCATTAATGCCAGCACTGCTGCATTTGCTGTTGTCAAAGCTGCCAAAGCTTTGTCTTTTTCATTAATCGGAGCTCCGCCATTTCCAAACGGTATGATGAGCCAGCTACAGTTGAACTGTCCAAAGTTTTTACCCTCACCCAACTTACCTGTGATACGCTGTGTCCCTGCAAAATAATGTTTGGTGTAATCTATTATATATGTTCCATTATAATCATCTCCCGGCTCATACTGTAATCTGGCAGAGATAAGACCATTAGGGTAAATGGTTGCCGTAATAGAGTTGGCAGAGTCTACTGTTTTGGTCACACCATTTTTAAAGTCAATGATCTCAGAAGACAATAGCTGTTTGATAATTCTCTCTCCACCTGCATCATAGGTGTAGATAGCACTGCCATCTACCTCCGGTGTGCTTGGGCTGGTATCCACAAAGCGCAGACGGTTTTCTTCGTCCCACATAAAGGCTCTGTCGTCTTCCCCTACATTGCAGGTATTTTTCTCAATATAAAGAGGATTACCTTTTTTGTCGTAACCGTAGTTGGCAAAATTAACCTCCGGGTTGTTCGGGTCGCAGCACGCTGTGGTCGGTACAAGGTTCGGTTCGTCTATTATAGTACTTGGGGCGTGTGGTTGCGTGCCCTCATATTTATAGTTCAGCCTGTAAGAGGTCTTGTAAACCGCTGTCCAGTTGTTTCCTGTATTGCCCGGTGCGGTCTCGTGCTTCTGCACCTTGCTCATAATGTTGTTCAGGTTGTCATACGCCATCGTGTAGGTGTAGCGGTGGCGCAATGTGTTGCCTTCGCCATCTGTTCCTTTCCAGTTGCCGTTGGCAGAGTTCAGCCTGTAGAGGTCGTCATAGCCATAGGCATAGTTGGTTCCCCCGCCAAGGAGACCTGGAGGTGCTACCGGCGCATTGTTGTGCACCTGTAGTACATTGCTCACGACATCGTACTGGTACAGGTTGTCCATAAAGGTGCGTCCGCCTCCACCTTTAGCCGCCTGCATCTTCAATAGTCTTCTACGCTCATTCTCATATTCGTAGCGGGTTTCTGTACCATTGCCATAGGCAATGTAGACACGCTGCTCGAACTTGTCGTAGCCTATGTTGTTCACCATCTTGCGAAGATGCCCGTCCTTCACGCTCACCATATTGTTGAGGTTGCCCGCCCTGTTGTAGCTGTAGGTCAGTTTTTCGCCATCGGGGTAGGTGATGTTTTTCACACGATTCCAGGTGTCATATTCCCACTCGGTTGCAAACCAGAACGGTTCCGGGCTGCCTGCCACGGCAACACTTCTGCGCTGGTAGGTGAGTTCTCCCAGTTTTCCGTATTTCAGGTACTGTGTTCCACTGGCATCGGTCTGATACCACAGTCTGCCCACGGCATTATCATCGGCTGAGGATGAATTCTGCGCCTGCCCGTAATAGTAGGCCACATTGTTCTCCGGATAGTTCGGGTAGGTAATGCCTTTCAGACGGTTGTAGTCATATTGGTAGATTACCGTTTCATTTTCGGCGGTCGTCTTGCTGGTAAGGTTTCCGGCAGGGTCATAGGTAAATGTACTGGTACCATTGTCTGGTTGTGTAATGCTCACCCTTCTTCCCAGGTCATCATAGATACTGGTGGTGAGATGGTTCTCCACATCTTTTACCTGCAATAGTTCGCCAATGGCATCGTGGGTAAAGCTGGTGATGATGTCACCCGTATTGCTTTCCTCGTGCACGGTGGTCGTACGTCCTTTAATATCTGCAAAATTATGCTTGATGCTTCCCAGCTCATCAGTAAACTGTGTATGGAACATCTTTCTGCCCAAACGGTCGTTCCCAAAATCATACTGCACCTTGCTGAAGAGCTGCTCGCCCGGAAGCTTTGTGGTGAGAACCCTATCCAGAACATCATACGTACTGGTGGTTGGCTCGATATTGTCCACAGAAGGGTCGTAGAGATTAGCACTATTGTCCGCAGCAAACTGCACAGTAGGATAATAGCTTTTAAGGGCCCTTCCAAAAGCATCCTGCTGAACTTTTCCTGAAACAATATATTGTGGGTCAACAGGTATGATATTCCCACTAAAATAAATATCAGCGGTTTTTTTAAGCTGGATAGCTGCTCCCAGACCATCCGCTATGCTGATGGTATTGATGGTATTGCCTGCAATCTCCGGGTCGTAATGTCTTGTCACAGCGTAGGATTGTGCTGTGGTAGCATCCACAGGGGCATTGGTCACGGGATGGTATTCCATCTGTATCGTCCAAGGGATGTCGTTGAACAGCTCGTAAGGTCCTGTAACGGTAGTCAAACGTCCTTTTGCATCGTAGGTATATTGCGTAGGCTGCAGGTTCATATCCGTAGTGAAGGCTGGCACCCCGAAACGGTAATCGTATTCCGTACTGCTGCTGTATCCGAACGCATCTTCCACGGCTACCGGATAGGTCTTGAAATCGCTGTCATAGGTGTAGGTGTGTGAGAATTTTTGGCCGTTATCGTTGGAAGGCGAATAGGATTTTATAATGTTACCATATACGTCATACTCGAAAGTGTAATTAGGAGAGTCCCCGCTATAGTTTTCGAATGCAACCATCTCTTCCATATTTCCTCTGCTGTCGTAATATGCAATACGACCGCGTGTAAGTGCTGTTGCAGAAGTATTAACTGTTTTCGGGAGAATCATATAATCTGTACCGTTATCATTGATCTGATAGGTAATATCTGTGCTGAGAATTTCGGTACTTCCTATCTGCTGGTCTCCGTAGTCCCTGTAACCGGTAAGGTTTCCGTAATTGTCATAGGCAAGACTCTCAGAGTAGGTAGATTTTCCTGCCGTGGTCTGTCCTTCATAAAAGTTGGATGTGGTCTTGTTGGCGGTAACGAAATAGGCGTAATTGGTCAGCGCTTTTTCTGCTTCATAAGTTGGCAAAGCTATAGGAAGATTGGTGTTCGATAATGCTCTTGCCGTAATGGTATTGATGGTCTCCGTCCATTTTCTGTTGGAGGCATCAAAAAGTGTTTCGTCCAAAAGGCTGCCCTTTAAGAAGTAGGAACTGTTATTAAAATGCTGGACGGTATAACGGAACACCTGTGTTGCGTTGGCTCCGCCGTTGGCTGTATTGATTTGATTAATTCTTACTTCATTAAATCCGTAGAATGTTCTTTCCCTACGGCTGTGGTAAGGGTTGTTGTATCCAACGGTGATCTTGGATACACCAGGCTTGAACTGGTCGTCCTGTGCAAAGCCGTCCTTCACGATAACAGAGGTCATCACATAGCGGCTCTGTGGCATCTCATAGGTGTTTCCTTTACGCTCGTAAGTTACCTCCCAGCTTCCTCCGGTTGGAAGGGTCACTTTTTTGAGGAGATTGGTGATGCCGATCTGGTTCAGGCTAACGGTAACATTGTTGGCATCATCCGAAGTTACATAATCCAGATAGCCGTCCCCATTCATATCTTTAAATGAAGATTTAGTTTTGCCAGCGGCTTCTCCCGCAGAGACTCCGGCAGATATCATTAGCTTGACACCTATCGTACTTGGTGGGACAATAATGGTTATCGGAATTGTAAAACCAACATTACCACCTAGGCTTAATGTTTCAACGATACTTTTTGAATTGACAGAGGCCGTTTCTCCTCCGGTAAATCCGTTCCCTTTGTTGAAGGTGATCGTAGCACCGGAACCGTTATACTCAATATTGTCATTGATACCATCACCATTGATGTCCAATAGTTCATTTTGTGTGGTAGAAGTATTGGTATTTGTATTGATACCTCCTTCAAAGCTTCCTTTGAACAATGAAATACCAAGTCCGGCGCCTACTCCAAGATCTTTGTTTGTAGAAACTTCGTTGATGTTCCAAGATTCGTTATTGGTCAGATGATTCCCAACATTCAGTTCAAAATTTCCATCATTGAACTTGTCTGGAAGGCCATCCCCATTAATATCCACGAATGCCTGTTTTGACCTTTGATCATTGTATAGATCCAAATTTCCGGAGATCGATATTGCTCTGGATACCTCATTGGCGAGAGGGATCAGAACCGTTGACAGAACAGCACCCGGAATAGGAAGAATACCCCATCTTGTAACTTCTGAATTGGCATGCTTGAAGCTGTATCCGGCAGATACTCCTAAGAAATCAGCTTTGGAAATGAACTCACTTCCCACTTCTTTTGAATTAGAGGAAAGGAATCCGATAGGGTTTGACAATTTCACATTGGTCTTGGCAAAATCATCCGGGAATCCGTCCCCGTTGAAATCGATCAATGAACGGAGTGATTTGTTCTCATTGAAGATTGATCGGGATTGACTAATAGACAGACCTATATTTACCCCGAACTTATCACTTACACTCTGATTTCTGGATTTGAGATTTGGCGCATTAAGTTCACTCCCTGGACTTTGGCTGAGCGTATTGTTAACAAAATTATTATCGATGTCCCTGATATTCAATCTTGATACATTGATCACATTTTGCGAAATATAGATCGCAGGGTCCACATCTTCCAGTCTTCCTTTATCGGTATTATTGATATTGGAACTGACGGTCAGAAAATAATTCTGGGAAAGGGAACTGTCATTGTTATTGATGATAACATTTCCATTCGCATCCGTTGTAGGATAATTAATGGTAGGATTAGTTGTAGTGCTGGTTCCATAAGCATCGCTTAGCTTAAGGCCTGCTTCATCCACCTTCATCTCTGCTGCTGTTCCCGCATTGGCAAAGTTACTGTTAAGGTCGTAGGCTTCAACAATGGTACTTTTTGCCGGATTATTCCCGTTGAGGATAAATCCGCCCCATCCGCGGTATAGACTTCCGAACCTGTTATCATACTCATTGGAACCCAAAGCTGTTGTGATAGATTGAGGGGTAAGAATCGGTTTGTGCGGAGGTGCATTTGAAAAACTCACCATATTGGTCTCACTTCCTCCGTTGGTTATGAAGATCTGAGTATTGGCTGAAGGATTTGATCCCTGGAAAAAGTTCAGATTATAAGTATATATTCCTGGAGGCAAACTCGCCGTCGTGGATGTTGGCAATCCCGGCTGTCCTGACAATGTTCCGTTTGGAAACGGCACGCCTGTCCCTGTTGCTGTATCTGTAATGGATAAGATGGCCGAGGTATTGGCCGCATAATTATTCAAAACAAAATATAACGTAGAAGCTTGGCTTATGACAATAGTTCCATCGCTATGGGATGTACTATTGGCGTTTGGAAGTTGTAACGACAGGTTGTTAGGCTCATTGATATAGTTCAGGTCACTGCTTACCAGCTGTCCATTGATAGAGTTAATGGCATTGATGAAATCCGGGTCATCACTGTCCACGGTGGTTTCGAGATAGATAAGCTCAGAAGAAGCTATATCGGCCGATGTCAATGTATAGGGAGTTCCGTAAGTGGTAACAACCGTGTTATTGTTGTTTATGACCTCGTAAGTTGTTTTTGTCAGTAATCTGTTTCTGAATTTGGCAGAAATGACAACCCGGCCATTTCTGTTATTGAAATTAGGTAACGATGATGTCTTTACCAGTATTTTTTTGCCTATATCGGCACCCGTAGGCTGATAGGTATAAAATTCTCCTCTGTTGTTGTACATTGTATATTCTACCGGGAGAAAGGTTCTTTTTCCGGTTGCCGTCTCTGTAAATTCAGGGATAAGTTTAAATTTGGTCCAGTCGATCTGAGTACTGGTCCTTACTTTGACCACCACTTTTTGCTCTTGGTTTACGGATAAGGCCGTACTATTTACAACAGTATCATTGTAGATATCATATTGCGAAATCGGAAAATCATATGATATACCGTCAATACTGACGGAGATCTCTGCATTGTCAGACAATGCGATCGGCTTGCTCAGCATTAAATTTAAAGTTCCATCAGCAGACGCAATATAACCGCTCGTGGCAACAGAAGGATCGTTTGCTTTTGCAGATCTTGGTGTAGTATTGACAAAATCCTCAAAGGAGTCATATCGGTCCAGGTTTCTGTTGTCACTATCCACGGCCGGAGATATGGATGTATTGTAAGTTATTTCAGGATTCCAGTTGACCTGGTCCAATGCCCCGTTATATTTTGATGATATTCTGAAGTAAAGCTTTTCTCCCTTGTTGATATTGATAACCTGGTCTGTGAAAGAATATATATTATAGTCCCCCGCATTGATATTCTGTACTAGAGGCATATCGGTCTTATACTGAAATGATACTGCCACACCATCTGCCAGACTGCAATCTTCATCAGCGCCACATTGAACATTTTGAAGGTTAAAACTGTTTTTTACCGTAACAGTTCCTGTTCTTGGTGCCACCCATACCCGTACAACATCGTGCAGCGGGTTCTGTTCAAGCATCGTTTTCTTTTCAGCTTTGTCGTTGTCATCGAATAAGGATGTCGACGGCTGGGCTCCCGAGGATGTGATATTGATAGGATATGGTGTCACCCCACTATCTGGATTGAATGTTGGTATACCTCCTACAATACTGTTGAAGTATACTTTGCCATCTTTCACGAAATCCATTAGCTGATCGTTATTGAAGTCCATAAAATAGGATTTCGTCGAGCTGGTGCTGTTGGAATAATCAAAACCCACATCTGCACTTCCGAAGGTTGCGCTAAGTCCAACGTTCCAGGTATCGGATGAACTTTTCCCAATATTGGAAAGTGAATTCAGTTTTATCTTTGCTCCGAAACTTTGGGTTCCATTCTCTGCCTTGGACATATTTTTAGAATAATAGATACCGTCATCCTGCATATAGACCCTGTCCGGAAGGTTGTCTCCATCAATGTCTATCGCCATGATCTGGGTCTTGGAGTTACCTCTTGAATAACCTCCCAATGCCCCAAAAGTCCCTTTATTGAAACTTAATATAGCTTTATCATCGGGAACGATCGCAGTTACATCTCCTATACCGACACCGATCCTGAAGTTCCCTCCCAGATTGCTGGAATAGTTACCGCTCAGTAACGAATATCCTCCCTGAAGGGACTGTGCCAATCCCGAAAAATTTGCAATGTCAGGTGCTGTCCAGGTCTGAGGTGTCCCGAAGATCTGGGAAGGTACCTGATTGTATTCTATCTTATTGGTGTAAAACTCCTGATCAGCGGCATCCAGCTCTTTGATATCCGAAAGCAGCTGCTTTTTGAACGCTCCCGTAACATAGGAGAACTGATAGGAACGTACTTTTTCTGTACCGTATGAAACATTGATACCTGTAAGCCTTTTTGAGACCACTTTCAAAAATCCTAGCCTTCCATCGATCTGGACATCTTCTCTGTCAGAATCCGTAGAGAATGTAACAGAATAATGCTTCGGAGGATTATCTGTTTCATGCAATGTATAGTCAATCCGGCTTGGATAGATCTGTTGCCCTCCGTTTGCTGTACTTCCCGAATAAGGCGTTCTGTCATAGAAATATTCAAGGTAGTTCTTATTGGTGTCCACCGTTTTATATAAAGCCCAATGTCCAATATTGCCATCCGCATCCTTAAGCACATAATCCTGTTTTATCCCTGCTTCATCTCCACCGAAATAAGATCTTGTGCCATCTTTGGAGATCACGATCCAGACATAGTCCTTAGGATTGGTACCTTTTCGAATGATCTTATTGTATGCTCCTTCTATTCTTGGATGAAACTGGCGGTCGGAAGTTCTGTTCTTTTCAAAACCCTCATTCCTGTTAGGCATTGCATACACGCCGGAACTGGCCTCAAATGCCAATTGTTCTCCTCCCAAGGTGTAGAGTTCGGTCTCGACCGTTTGATCATAGGTAGGTACTCCCCAACGGGTATCAATAGTAACCGCAGGAACAGAAAGGTCCCAGCCCATTCCCATCCATCCGTTTCCTCCGTCACTGTTGTAATTGACAGATAGCGAGGGCTGCATCCCTTGTCTTCCTGCAGGAAGCTTTATCGGAAAACTGGTATTTACACTTCCCTGATTGTTGGGGGCAGGTGCAGATAAACTCACGATTCCGGAAACAGGGTCGGCCGCTTTGATGTCCTTGATACTGTTCGGGGCGTAGCTTCCTGTTTCAGGAGATTCCGGGACTTTGATGATCCCGTTGATCATATCTGTAAAATGTGTCGTTTTGGAAACGAGTATTTTTTTATCAGATACCAGTGAATCTCTCTCCAATGCCATCCATTTCTTTAAGACCCTGTCAAAGAAGTAGGTTTTGATGTCTCTTTCAGTATAACCTGAAGGTATCTTGTTCTTGTCATATCCCAATGTTACTTTTGCTGGCACTTTGAAATGCTCACCGTGAGGAAGGAAACGATAGCCTGCCATTTCGGAGGTCACATTGACCATTTCCGGGGATAAGGCCGGAATATCCAGAACTTCCAGTGGAGTGATGCTGAAAACTGTATTTTCAGAAATACTGCCGGCAATTGTTTCCAGTCCGGCATTTCCTATGGAGAAATTTTGTTTTTGTCCTTTGAAGAATTCTTTGGTTATAGTTCTGCTTAATGATCTGTTTACATTATTATCATCATAAGTAATTGAATTTTTAGAAGATGCTATCTTGAAACGCACATTTTTTACTCGATAGGTATAATTTGCATCCGGAGATATAGTAAACAGTATTGTATTGAGCCCTTTTACCAAAGTTCCCGGTTTTACCGGCTCGGACTGATGGGCCCAACTTTGATTGTGCTGTGTACTCGATCCTCCGGAAAACCTTTCATCGTTCACCACTTTGCTGATACCTGAGTAATCAGAAACTCCGAAAAGGTCGTATTCCAAAGTGACGGTTCCGCCCTTGGGCAGCTCATCGACCGTAATGTTGAAAATATTATCAAATACCTGGTCTACAGGATGGTCTTTATCTTTTCCGATGATCCCTTCCTTGATATCAGAATTATAATAGACCGAAGAAAAAGGTCCAGACTTAACATTAGTATTTGATATGGTTTTAGCAGGAACACTGAAAGAAGCGTTTCCGTTTGGCTGTTCAATTTTCCCGGAGAGTGAATTATTTCTGGTTTCAGAGACAGCTGGTCCGCTATCATTTGAACCTCCTTTTGTCTTAGGTGAATAATTATAACCATTATAAGAATTCTTCGAACCTGACTCCGGGCTTCCTAAATAGCTTGCGTAACTGTAACCGTACACCTGTGTCCAGGAAATAAAAAATATCACAAAACGAACCAATTTTTTCTGGTTGCGGATGTAGCTGAATATATTAGGTTTCATAGTTTCAGGTTATTAGTTGATGATGAGTTTGAATGTCTTTTGCTGGGTCACGGTAACGACCTTAACGATATAGGCGCCTTGAGAAAGAAGGTGGTCTTTGATATCATAAGAAGACTGCCCGTTGAATTTTCTGGAAGAGATCAGCTTACCGGACATGTCGAATATTTTTATATCTGCATCTTCCGGCTGGTCCAACCGTATCCTGATAGTGAAATCCTCACCCGCCAGTGTAGGATTCGGATATAGCACGATACCGTTTTCAATACCTTTCGTCACTTTCAGGCTTTCCGTTTTGTTACAGCCATCAGTCGTTGTTACCGTAACGGTATACGTTCCCGCCTCATAAAGCTTCACTTTCGGAAGGGAACTGTTGAATCCGTTTTCAGAGATCCATTGATAGGTCGCACCTGGATCTGTGATATTCTGTGATGCATCCACTTCCACATAACCCTGACTCTCTATCTCATGTTCATCTCCTAAATTGAGATTGATATCGCTGAATGAGTTGATGTCAAATTCATAGGTTTGCTCATAGGAAAATGCATCCTTTATTTTTAAAGTATAATGTCCGATTTTAAGCTGATCATAGGTGATCTCGGAACTTTGAATGGTCATATTTGCCGAGTAACTATTGTCTCCGCTCAAATCAAGCTGATAAGGTGCCTTCCCTCCCTTAATGTTAAGAGAAAGCTTCCCGCCAGAGATTTTACAGGAAGGCTGTATCAAGTCATACAACGCAAACATTTTACCCGCCAGGGCAAAGCTGAAAACATCCGTACCCGAAAGGTCCTTATCGAAATAAACATCCGAGAACAATGCTTCTCCTTTGCTGTTGATCTGATCTGCAGGAATGGCATCGGACTGGGCGGAGAAATTTCCGTTTCCACCTCTGTCAATGATCAACCATACATTTTTGTCTGCAGGTATATCTGTAAAAATATCTTTGACATTGAATGACACCGATGTTTTGATGCTCTGACCCTGCTCTAGGGTCAGCCTCGCTTTCCATTGGCGTCTTATGGGCTGGAATCCAAAATTTTCTTCCCCGGGTTTCAGCTCTTTACCATTATCTCCCCAAAGCAGAAAACTCTGGTCACCGAAAACGGCACTGTTCTTTTTATTGCTGATCGCCAGATTTCCGGCTGCAATGATCAGGCGTTTATTCTCCGAACTGTTAGTGGATTGCTTCTGATATAGAGCAGAAAAGTCGTCTCTTCCAATTCCGGTGATCCTGTTCGGAAAATCATCATGATCTTCCTGCTTCCATATTTTTTTACTTTTTGAGCTTAGATATTCTGTATAAGGCAGGCTGATTCCATATTTTATGGAGAGATAGGAATTGATGCGATTACGTTCGTTCATCGTGAGGATCTTCTCATATATGAACAATTCAGGGAGGTTTCCTTTAAAGAGCTTCCATGAACTGTTGCCCCGAATATCTTTTCCGATGTACATGGTACTCTTCCCGTTATTGCCACTTGCGAAACCCACTTTTTTTGAGGGAACATCGAATTTGGAGTACATACTGAATGAGGCAATGCTGTCCAATTGGTTGGGATCGGCATATTCCAATGCATCACCATTGTAGCGGAAAATATTCGCAGTACTGTAATAAAGCTCTTTCTCGCCGGAATTGTCCGTAGTGTAGACAGCGCTTTCCTTATTGAGGTCTTTATTCTGGAACACCGTGAAAATACTTACCCTGTTGAGAAGTTCCATCAGGTATTTTAGTTTCAATGACGACCTTTGTCCGTCAAATGAAAAGCTGTCGTTGTAATTGAGCAGAGTATAGGTAGGCCTACTCTGTGTATCAGGAGCCTGTACCTGATGATGGCCATAGCCGAGATCCTGATAATAAGGCAGGTTGGTGTTATCCGAATCTGCCTTCAGCCATAGGCTGACACCACTGACGCCTCCCGGGGACTGCGCTCCGACTGAGATGGAATAAAGAAATAGGATAAAAGGTATAGATTTTCTCATCTTCTTGATTTTTATTGGATGATCAGTTTTTTTGTCTCTCTGTAGTTGGCAGTCTCAATGGTGACCAGATATGTACCTGATACCATTTGATCTGTAGATATTCGATTCATGTAGACCCCGGAAGGGAAATTCTCAGAACTTTTATTTCGGTAGACCACTTTTCCGGTCATATCCGTGATCGTTACACTTACCACTGAAGCAGTACCTATTTTATAGGATATGTTGACCTCTGTCTTGGCAGGATTTGGATACAGCACGACATTGTCAAGCTGTTTCTTTCCAATATCATTTCCTGAAGGGGAAGAAGTGCCCGGATCTTCCGATGTTGATGACCCCACAGGCCGGTCCGCCTGCGAATGATATACGAGAATAGGGTCTGACATATCACAATCAGGGTCTATGTAAGCAGTAAAACCTGAGCCCTGTTCAGCGGTAAAGCCTACGGTCGCAGAACCGCCCGATGCATCGGGAAGTAATGTCACGGATTGCGAGGCTTTGTAGACAATGCCCTGTGCCGCACTCTTGATCACATTGGAGGCTTTGATCTGTTTTGCCGTGCCGACAAAATTGGATGTCTCTATATTGTCCTTTTCCCTGGTCAGCACATACAGGTCATCGGTGTAGCAGAAAGATATCCCTGAAATAATGAGGGAATAGTTCTGGGAACCGGAAGATAAATTTCCTTTATGCTTGATGATAATCTGGTAAAGCCCATCAGGGTTGTCGATCTCCACTTTTTCGATATTGTCAACCTTATTATCGGAATTCCGGGTGGCTGGGGCGGTCAGATTCTGCATTCCTCCCAGCTTCCACGGATAAAAGGTCTGGGTATTGCCATTATTATCTTTTTTCAGAATGGTAATATCAAGGTCATTGACCAATGCAGGGGTCGGATCATCGATAGTGTTATCTCCGATGCTTCCTTCAGGGTCTGTCCAGGCCAAAGTTGCAACTAGTGGTTGATTCTCAAATTCAGATGCCACGACATATAGACGATATTCCCCGCCTTGCTGAAGGTCACTTTCTTTTATGAGTGCACTTTTACCATTGTTGTAGATAAGCCTGGCAGCACGTTCGGTATCCATCAGCCCCCAGCCATAGATATAATCCGGTCCGGGTGTTCCCTTGTCATTAGCTGTGTGTGCAACCAGCCCACGTATGGATGAAGACCAGAGCGGGGCAAATAATTGTTGCTGGATACTCATATAATATTGCTGAAGCAATAGTATTGCAGCGGATACAGAGGCTGTTGCAGAGGAAGTACCGTTATATGTGCCGTAGGCTGAGTTGTAGGTTTCGATTGCAGAGAATACACCTTGTCCCTGAGCGGCAATATCCGGTTTGATTCTTCCGTCATCCGTACATCCGTAGCTGCTGAAAGAGGAAATATTGAAATCGGAATCTCCCGAAGGATTATCATTTTTATCCGCCGAAGTGACCACCAGGACATTTTTTGCGATTCCGGCCCCTTCCAACAGGTCATATCCGTTCTTTGCCGTTACCTGCGGAACGATTGTCGGATTCAATCCCCTGGCATTTCCAACGGCCTTTACGATCTGGAAATAGGGAGCATTGTACATCACTTTGTCCCAGTCCCTCGATGTTTCATTGTACTTCCCGAACTGGTAGGTCTGGTAATACATCGGGTCGAAACCATAGCTGTTGTTGGCCACCATAAGGCCTAAAATGGACTCTTCTGCCATTTCCTTTACATCGTCCACCCAATCGAACGCCTTTGCCGTCGCATCATATGCCACTCCAGTCGCTGGCGTGTTGCTGTAATTATTTCCGATCATCGTACCCATGATATGGGTACTGTGACGCGATATCGTCTGATTCTGGGAGGCATCATAGGTTGCTTTCCCTGCGATCAGCTGATGGTTCAGTCTCGGTTTGGAATAATCCCATTGTCCGATGCGCATTCCCTGACCGGAAATGTTCAACCCTAATGCGCCACCGCCATAAAAGCTATTTGCCTTGATCCTTTTTGATGCGGCTGCGTTAAGGGTGGTGTAATATTGGGGATTGCCCTGTTCGTCTGCTCCGATGAGCTGCTTGTTGTTATCACCATCCGTGATAAATTCTTTATAACCTTTCGCCTTGAGATTCTCGATCTGCGAACTTTTTAGCGATCTTGCCTGTCTTTGCTGTACAATGATCTTCTCTAAAGCGTCCCTGTTGACTGTGATCTTCGATCCGGTATCTTGGGAAAATACAGAGCAATAGAAGGACACAGCAACGAGAATGCTGTACTTGGTATTGATTTCCATAAGAAAAATGTTTTTTTGATGTAAAAAATATATTCCCTATTTGGAATTTTTTTCAAGTTGTTCCACTTTTTGTAGCAATTGGTCGATCATTTTCTGCTGTTGCCCAAACTGTTCGATAAGAATCTTGTTCTTCTTATTAAGGTCAATACTGTAAAGCGTAAGCTCTTCAACTTTCTCCAATAGCTTTGCATCCATCTCGCCAAGGTTGAGCCCGTTGGTCACCACTTCTTCTGCGGAAGGAACGTTCGGAAGATGTCCTTTTTCGTTGATATGCTTTTCAACTTCCTCCAGAGTTGCCAGTCTGTAATCTTTCTTGAATACATGGTCTGCCCAACCATTAGCAGAAGCGATGTCCACTTTAACTTTTTCAGTTCTAACACCATTTCTTACAAATAGTCTGTAATCATTACAATCCGGACAGGAAAGATTGGTGGATGTCCCCAGAAATAGTTTTCCGTTGGCCTTGAGAGAGAAGAATAATTCATAGACAGATGGCGATGTTACACCGGAAACATCCAAAACTCCTGGATTGTTAGGTTGATATTGTCCATAACGAAGAAAAACAAGTGATGCGCCATTAGATACATTCCCAGAATCATTTAACACGGCAAAGGCATCATCATTACTATCAGATTTTAATTGTGTTCTACCATAAACTTTTAAGGAGAGGTCTGGATGTATTGCTCCTCCAATAGCAATTCTACCGGCAGAGCTGATCCTCATTCTTTCTGCATTATTGGTTTTGACAACGAGGTCTTGACTGTCAGTGGTTCCCAGATAATTGATGGATGGATCTGTTCCCGAATTTCCGGTCGTATTCCATGCACTCTGGTCTGTAGTGCTTCCCTGCAACTGTACATTATTGAAACGCATTGTGCCGGTGGTAAGGGTGGCACTCCATCCGTAGATTCTGAAACGGACGGTGTAGCCTGCTGATACAGAGACATCGGGAAAATCCCAGTTTATCGTCTGCATACCCGTTGGCGGGGTGAAATCATAGAACTGTGAGAAAGTTCCTGTTCCGGTATCCATTGCTATTCTTCCTGATAGTGGTCCATTGTCACTTCTCCTTGTATCAAAGGAAAACGAAGAAAGGTGCATCTGATGACCTCCCGATGCAAAAACCGTAACTTCTACATATTTGTTTTCGTCTATTGTGGCATTCGTAGACCAGTTGCTACTGTTAAAAGCAGCCAACGCCACTGTACAATTTGTTCCAATTCTGTTTAACGGTGAAACAATCGTATTGGGATTTTGCACTGTAGGGGTATTTCCGGGCGTGGGACAAACCTCTCCGCCTGTAAACTCAAATTTAAATATCTGTGCCGAAAAATAGAACGGCAAGAGTAATAGTAATGTAATGAGTACAGATTTTTTCATATCAGTATTGTTTAATTGTGAGATTGGTATGTTTTTTAAGAATTTCATTAGCTAGGCATAACTAATGTAAGCTGCTTTTCGTTCTATCAACCCTAATATGAAACTGCTATTTTAGCAATGGATTCGATTAGGTTAAAACGTTACTATTTTTATGTCCATCAAAATCAATATATTTTACACACGGGAAGAAATCCCCATAAAAAAAGAGCTTGTTTTTTTAACTTTGCCATTCTTTCTGCTAATTCAGAACAGCTTTTTCCAAATATGTGATTAAAATACTATTAGAAAAATTTGAATATAGTAATCTGGTAAGAAGCTATTTAGAATTTTTCCAATGTCCACCATGTTTAACTGGAGGATCCTCCTCCTCTTCAAGATACTTCGTAGAGGTACTGTCAGATGGGACTTCAAAGTTGCTTTCAGAAACGGTGTTCTTATCCGCAACCGAGGACTGTTTTGCCGATTTTGCAAATTCGCTGGCATTGTTTTTTTCTTTTTCCATAGCTTCTTCAGTATCTCTACAAGAAGTGAATACAATGAAAAGTGACAACAAAAGGATAAACTTTTTATTCATATCTACTTGATTTAAATATTAAATGGTTTACCCGGTACCGGATTTTTTGTAAGCTTATGATACGAATTTAAAGATTAAAGGCATACACCAACAGAGAATCTTTGGCACGATTTATAAATGACATGGTACGATTTACAAATTGTACCAAAATTATATTATTGATTATCAATGTGTTTAAATCAAAATATATTAATAAATCTTTAATTTATGATTCGTTGTATTCTTAGATGATTTTTGATAAATTTGATAACTAAAAAACACCAATGATGCTCTTATTATACCGTGCTTTAACGGTAATTCCCTTATTTCTGATAATACTTTTGAAAGGGCAGGGGGATCCTGTTTTTAAAAGCAATTCGTATGCTGAATTAAGAAAACACTATGAAGAAATGCCCGAAAATGACAGGAGGGCAATGCCATTTATCAAAATATATTTGAAAAAGGCAAAAAAGGAAAATGATTTCAAGAAAATTTATCAGGGGTATCAGGATGCTGTATTTTATTCGAGAGACAAATCCCTGAAGCTTAAATATGCCGATAGCTGCGTCAATTATGTTTTAAGGTCCCACAACAATGAACTCATTAGTAATGCTTATTTGGAAAAAGGAGTTATCTACTATTTTTTCTATAAACAATATCAACCTGCTTTAAACGAATATCTGAAAGCATACGAGTATTCCAGAAATATTAAAGATGAATTCTTAAAATATAGAATTATTTATCTTTTGGGGGTCGTTAAAAGTTACCTCGGATATTATGATGATGCGTTGAAGCTTTTTAATGAGAGTTCGGAGCACTTTCAGTCACTCATTAATGCCGATATCCATCCTAATCTTATATATAACAACCGAAAAGGCTACTATAACAGTTTGCATCAGCAAATTATTTGTTATCGTCAATTAAAGGATTATTCTAAAAGCGACTCACTTATTCAACTCGGCTTGGCCTCTATCCCTAGTTCCGGTGAATACAATTTGGAGACAGCATATTTTCATAAATGTCTTGGCATTTCCGATTTTAGGAAAAAGAGGTACCAAGAAGCGATTGACAACTTAATGTTGGCTTTACCGGAAATAAAAAAAATTGAGGATTTTACCTGGACCTCGGTGATATACTTTTATATAGGACAATCCTATGAAAAAATGGATAAAGAGGCTCTGGCTGTTCCTTACTTTATAAAAGTAGATTCCATTTTTCAAAAGGAAAAGTTTATTATTCCCGAGCTAAGGAGCAATTATGAAAGTCTGATCAACTATTACAACAAAATAAAACATCCTGAAAAGGAATTATATTATACTAAACAATTGCTTGATGCAGATAATATAATCAATAAAGATTTTCAATATATATCAAACAAAATCCATAAAGAATATGACACGAATGCTTTATTGGAGAAACAAAAGCAATTGGAAAGCAAAAATTCTGCTGGTCAAATATCACTCATAATTGCTATTGCATTAATTCTTGGTCTGTTGGTAACTATCGTTTACCGAAATAGGAAAGAAAGGACGGTCCAACGCAAATATGAGGGCTTAGAAAAAAAGATAGTTGAAAATGAAAAATTGTTAGCTACTTCTTACTCTGTTAAGGAAAATAAGATCGAAGTTCCGGAGATAATAATAAACGATATTTTGCAAAAGCTCGATGATTTTGAGAAAAGAAGGGAATTTAGGAAAAAAGGACTTACCCAACAGGAACTTGCCAAAAAATTCAACACGAATACTACTTATCTTTCTCAGGTTATCAATGAATATAAAGGCAAAAAATTCAATAGCTATATTAATGAATTACGTATTCAATATATCACTCATCAGCTATATCACGACCATAAGCTTCTTGATTATACCATTGAAGCTTTGGCAAAAAAATGTGGAATTACGTCACGTCAGAATTTTTCAGAGCTTTTTCAGGAAATAAATGGTATTCGCCCTGCAGATTTTATCAGGAAGAGAAAAATTGAAATGAAAAGATCATCTAAATGAATTAATTATACATATTGACATTCCCCATTAAAATTCAATTTAACCCACGTTCCTTATAGTTTATTGACAATGAGTTTTGTTTCCTATCTGTTTTTTTATATTACAAATATCACTACTTAAAGAAAGAAACATTTTCTGAATGTCTGATTGATTGGAACCCCATATACCTATATCTTCTCCATAGATGCTGCATTCATATTTCTAATCCTGAAAAATTGACGGAGGATCTGCCAAGTGATCAGAGGTTTCGTATTTATTCTCAATATATTCAGAGCAGAGTTGGTAATGAGACCTTTACTCCTCATATCGGATATCCTTCGATCAGCTCATATATATTACTTAATAACAATGTTGATGATATTTAATTTGCGTCATCGGCCCAGCCGTAATAATTACCTCATTTTATCTTCTTGTAATTATTCCAGTTCGCCTTATTGGAAACATAGACTTGGGTATCCTTGGGAAGGGTAGTGACAATATTTTCCACAGCACGAGGCCGAGTGCAAATAACCCTGAAGACGGAAAAGGGTGATCGATAGATATCTTATTTTATTAGTTCCAAGACTTTTTCAAGATCACGATCTCTTTGGGTTACAATATCCTGCGGATCATATTCAACGATATGGTCCGGTATGATTCCTCGTCCATGATTTGGATTTAAGGCTACAGATTCAACACGCATCCAGGGAAAATCGATCATTACCTTTGAATTTGGTAATGTCAGTTCCTGCATCACCATACCGTTGCACCCTTCTTCACCTCCGGCGGTTTCTCTTCCAATGAATATTACATTCTTACGCTGTGATTTTAATGCAGCAGTAAACAGCGCACCCGAAGAAAATGTGGCACCATCGATTAAAACGTATAGATTGTTCTTAAAACGATGGTCTTTTGCCAATTCAAGAGGACCATACACGGTACCCATTGCCGAGGTGGTCTCCACATGATACCATGACCCCTCTTTATTAGCTATTTTATATCCTCTTAGAAAGCTCTTCATTCTTTCCTTGTCAAAATAGTTCACGGATTTACTTAAAGTGGGGTTTGGAAGACGTGACTTAACATCTTTAATGATATTAAAAGGAGTATCTGCTAGATAGGATAACAATTGTATCGCAACACGAATGTCTCCGCCAGTATTGTGGCGCATATCCAGTATCAGGTTTTTTATTTTTT
>Ga0065704_10000514_pt1 | contig 19233 bp, 13 predicted proteins | sample SwiRhicommuniRL2_FD_59091 | JGI IMG/M metagenome (GOLD analysis project Ga0065704, IMG submission 59091) | Switchgrass rhizosphere bacterial communities from Rose Lake, Michigan, USA - RL2 v2 (version 2) | ecosystem: Host-associated > Plants > Roots > Rhizosphere > Soil | place: East Lansing, MI
AGCGCTCGCAGGACCTCGGCGTCTGGGCCGATGCCGGCGAGCGCGACCGGCTGTTGCGCGAGATCAGCCTCGGCCACGGCGCGTGTGCGCACTTCGAATCGAGGTTCCGGCGACAGGACGGGCGGATCATCGATGGCTCGATGGCGGCGCACGTCGCGGAGTTCGGTGGGCAGCGCTGCCTGATGTCGGCGACTCGCGACGTCACCGACCGCAAGCAGGCCGAAGCCGAGTTGAGCAGCTACCGCAGTCACCTCGAATACCTGGTCGCAGCGCGCACCTCCGAGGTCGAGACGATGCGCGACGAACTGGCCCTGCGCGCGGAGGCGGCCGAGGCCGCAAACGTCGCGAAGTCCGAGTTCCTCGCCAACATCAGCCACGAAATCCGCACGCCGATGAACGCGATCATTGGTTTCGCGGAACTGCTGCGCGAATCGCAGCTGACCGACGAACAGCGCCGGCAGCTGGAGTTCCTGCGCGGGGCCGGCAGGCACCTGCTCACGCTGATCAACGAAATCCTCGACTTCTCGAGGATCGAGGCGGGCCGCACCGAGTTCGAGCGCGTGCCGATCAACGTCGCCGACGTGCTCGCCGGCGTGCGCGACCTGCTCGGCGCCGCGGCGGACCGGAAGGGCATCGAACTCGCCCTCGTGGACCGCACGGACGGCCTGCGCGTGGTCGGCGACCCGGCCCGGTTGCGCCAGGCGCTGCTCAACCTCGCGAGCAACGCCATCAAGTTCACCGAGCACGGTCGCGTCACGCTGCGCGTGACGTGCGTGTCGAGCGATGAGCGCGGGGCGTTGCTGCAGTTCGCGGTCGAAGACACGGGCATCGGCATCGCCGCCGACAAGCTCGACCGGCTGTTCAAGCCGTTCCAGCAGGTCGAGTCGAGCAGCACGCGGCGCTACGGCGGCACCGGCCTGGGCCTCGCGATCACCCAGCGGCTGGCACAGATGATGAACGGCGAGGCCGGTGTGCAGAGCGAGCCGGGGGTGGGCAGCACCTTCTGGTTCACGGCGTGGCTCGAGACCGCGCGCAAGCAGGAGGACGGGGCGGTCGCCACAACCGAAGCCTGAGCCCGCGGCACGCCGTCGGCGGCCGGCGTTGTTATGATCGGGCCGCCATGAACGAATCCGCACCGACCGGGCAGAAGCCCACCACGACCGAGGTCCGTCGCGAGGACCGCGACACCCGGGGCGGCCGCTGGACCGTCGTCGTCGACGGCCACGAGTCCGTGATGACGTATTCGCGCGCTTCGCCGACGCTGATCATCATCGACCACACCGCGGTGCACGAAGCCTTGCGCGGTCGNGGNGTCGGCGCNGTGCTCGTGCAACGCGCCGTCGAGGANGCGCGTCGCGANGGGTTCAGGATCATTCCGTTGTGCCCGTTCGCGAAGGCCCAGTTCGAGCGTCACGCCGAGTGGGCGGACGTGCTGTCGCGCTGAATTCCTCTACCGCTCCCGTACTCGGGAGAGGTCGGCCTGAAGGGGCAGGGTGAGGGCTGCGACGAGCGTCGCGCCCGTGGTTTTCCGCAATGCGTGCACCGCACGGCGGGTGGCACGTTCGTGCCCACAACCATCGAAGGAGCTTTTCCTCATGAAAGCGCGTTCCCTGTTTGCGTCCCTGGCGGTCGTGGCACTGCTGGCCTGCGTTGTCGCACCGGCCGAGGCCGCCACCGCGGTCGCCGATCCTTATCCGAACGCCTGCGTGAGCTGTCACGTCGTCGGCAAGGACAAGGTCGACCGTCGCGTCGGCACGATGCTCAAGGCCTGGACGGCCGGCAAGGTGGATGCCGACCTGCTCGCGAAGACCAAGGCCGCGATGCCGGCCGGTGCCACCGTGAAGGGCAAGCATCCGTCGGCCGACGATTCGCTCGAGGACGTGCCGTCGCTGTGCCTCGACTGCCACACGCCCGATTCGAAAAAGGCGCCGCCGTTCGCGCGGCTGATGCACCTGGTGCACCTGACCGGGGCGAAGAACGAGTTCCTCACCACTCACAAGGGCGACTGCGCCACCTGCCACAAGCTCGACGCGCAGACCGGCTCGTGGTCGCTGCCGAGCGCCGCGGAGAAATAGCAGCTGCGGACACGAAAGAACGGGCGAAGACGAAGCGCCTCCGCCCGTTCCATTTTTCCCTCGACGACAGGGCCGTCAGCGGGCGGCCCTGCCGTCAGCCCAAGCGCGATCCCTACTTCGTGCGCGTGTACAACGCGGCATGGGCCACCTCGGCGCCGTTCATCGACACCTCGAGCCACGCCCAGTCGTCACGCTGCGTGGTGCCGCGCGGGTTCGCCATGCGGACCTCGATCGTGGCCGTCTGTCCCGGGCCGAGCGTCACGGACGCCGGCGACACCGTGTAGGTGATGCCACCCGCGAACGGATCGTCGACCGCGAACGTGAACGTCGCGGTGCCCGACGTGAGGTTCTTGACGACGAACTCACCCGTGCGACCCTGCCCGGAGCCCGACGGCACGCCGCCAAAGGCGAGGCTGACCGGGTCGAGCGAGACGCTCGCCATCACGGCGTGGTGCAGGTTCTCGAGCCCCGCGCCGACGACGTTCGGGTTGTCGACCACGGTGCGACCGGTCGCGGTGTCCTTGAGCACGCCGCGCGCCGCCGTGTTGACGATGGCCGAGCGGACGTCCGCCGAGGTCCAGTCGGGATGCTGGTCGATCACGACGGCGGCCGACCCGGCGACATGCGGCGTCGCCATCGACGTGCCCTGGAAGAACGCCCAGCACGAGGGCGTGGTCTGCGTGCAGGCCCAGGCCGGCTGCGAGCTCAGCACGTTGACGCCCGGCGCGACCACGTCGGGCTTGACGCGGAACTCCACGTCGGTCGGGCCGAAGCTCGTGAACCCCGCGACGATGTTGTCGTTCGCCGTGCGGAAGTACTCGAGCCCCGCGACGATGGTCGTCGGCACACCTTCCTTGTTGGCGAGCACCAGGCCGTCCTCGAGCCCGACCATGTAGGCCGGGATCGTCGGCTGGTTCGGCGTGCCGTCGGAGCCCATCGCGATCGGGTCGCCGGCGATGTTGTTGACGATCACCACGGCGACCGCGCCCGCCGCCTCGGCGAAGCGGATCTTGGTGGAGAACGAGCACGAGCCGCGCGAGATCAGCGCGATCTCGCCGGTGAGGCTGCCCGCGGGCAGCGCGCTGCACGCGATGGCGATGCCCGTGGCCGGATCGGTCGGGCCGTCCATCACCACGTCGAGCGGCGCCGTCAGGTTCGACGACACGGTCGCGAAGTCGCCCGAGGCCGCGCCGAACCGTCCGCCGTCCTGAGTGGTGACCGGCGCGCCGACGAAGTGACCCACGCTGCTCGCGCCCGCCGCGATCGCACGCTCGGCGTAGCCCGGCGACTCGACCGTGCGGTCGCCCGGACCGGAGTTGCCCGCCGCGACGGCGATGACCATGCCGCCGCGGTCGAAGCGGTTGACCGCCTTGGCCAGCAGGTCGAGCACGCCGTTCGAGCCGCCGCCGAGGCTCATGTTGGCGACGTCGAAGCCGAGTTCGTAGGCACGCTGCAGCGCGTTGAGGATGTCCTCGGAGCGCGATTCCTCGAGCGTGCCGGGGAACACGTTGAAGTTGCCGAGCATCGCACCCGGTGCGACGCCGGACGGGTCGTACGGGATGTCGACGGGGCCATCGCTCGGGTCGTCGATCCACGCCGGCGTGTGCGCATTGCAGGCCGCGGTGCCCGCGACGTGCGTGCCGTGGCCGTCCTCGTCGGAGGTGCCGAGGCCTTCCTTGCGCAGCTTGTTGTAGAACGCCTCGGCGTAGATCACCTTGTCGTTGGTGCCGCCGTTGACGAGGTTGTCGGGCGCATTGCCTTCCGGATACCCGGCGTCGTTGAAGCACGGGTGACGCACGTCGATGCCGGTGTCGATGATCGCGATCTTGACGCCCGAGCCCGCGAGTTCGGGTGAAGAAGGCGAAAGCTGCCACGCCTCCCAGGCATGGATCAGTTGCAGGTCAGGGTCGTCGTGCGCAAGCGGGCGGTAGACGCCGTTGTATTGCGCCGCGGCAACCATCGGCGCGGCGCGCAGCGTCGCGAGCGAGGTGCCGTTCATTTGCACGGCGACCGCGTTCAGCGCCACGTCGTACTCGCTCGTGATGCGGGCGGAAGGTGCGTTCTGGCGCAGCCATTGCCGGAACTCGTTGCGCTGTGCGGCGAGCAGGGCGCGCTGGTTCTTCACCGCGGCGCTGTTGAAGTCGACCTTCTTTCCCTTGGACGGTCGCGTCGCGGCGTTGATCGTGAGCGGCTGGGCACCCTTGAGTTCGACGATCGCGCTCGTGCGATCCTGTCGCTGGACCTTCGCAGCGGCACGGCTGTCGTCGGCGGTGGTGCCCGGTGCCGCGCCCACGGTCAGCGGTCCCGCCAGGACCGCGCACGCGAGCGCGACCATTGAGATGGAACGCGTCATTGCAGACCTCCTTGTCGAATGAAGTACGGCGTCACCGGACGTTCCGTGTCCCGACGCTGGGGGCCGAAACGTAGCACCGTGTGGGCCAATGGCAAAGCGGTCGGACGTTGAAGGAACGTTCAGCGCAACGGGCGGCGCTCCTGCAGACGCGATGACACCTGCTCGCTGGGAAATCACGGGACGTTCGTTGCGAAGGGCGCGTCCGGTGATCGCGGACCGCGCCGTCGCGACGACGAGACGCACGCTCGGTGCGAAGGAATTTTGCGCCGAATACCGGCGCCGCTCGCTAGAAGCCCAGCTTCACGAGGGCCTGCAGCACCTGGCCGCGCGTGTCGGCCGGCTGCACCGGAAATGCGCGCAGGAAATCTTCGTGCCTGAGCACTGGGCTGCGTTCGCGGACGTTCGCTGTCCAGGCGGCCGCCCTCGCGTCGTCGCCGGCAAGCGCGTGCGTCACCGCTGCGATCATCGCGATCAGCACGTGCGCGCCCGGAGAGCGCGCGGCGCGTTCCGCCCACTGCGCTGCGGCGGTGTGCTCGCCGAGCGTCAGGTGGCTCAGCGCGCGCGTGCCCAGCATCGCGTAGTGCAGCGGGTCGAGCGGACTCAGGCGGATCGCAAGGTCGACGTGCTCGCGACCGGCGAGGCCCTGGCCCGCGAGCGACTCCGTCCAGGCACGGGCGTAGACACCCTGCGCATAGCTCGGGCTCAGCGCGGTCGAGCGCTCGAGCCAGGCGAGCGCCGTGTCGAGTTCCCCCGTGAGCCAGAAGGCGCGGCCCATCGTGAAGTTGACGAAGGGGTCCAGCGGGTCGAGCTCGAGCGCACGCTCTGCGTATTGGCGTGCGACGGCCGCGGCGCCGTCGACGTCGTCGGTCTGGCGCAGGAACGCACTCTGGAAGTGCACGAACGAAAGCCCGGCGTGCGCACGCGCGAACCGCGGGTCGCGCGTCACCGCGTGCTCGAACAGCGACTGCGCCACGGCACGGTCCGCACGATTGAAGCGATAGACGTGCTGCAGCCCGACGTGGAACGCCGACCAGGCGTCGAGGCTTTCAGTGGCACCGAGGCGGGCGAGCGTCGCTTCGTGCAGCGGGATCCGCAGCTCCAGCGCGGCGAGGATCTGCGAACGAATCTCCGTGCGCACGTGGTGCACGTCGTCGCCCGCGGCTTCGTAGCGCTCGGCCCAGACCAGGCCACCGTCCCGGGTGTCGACGAGTTCGACTGCGACGACCATCGCGCGTCCTTTGCGGGTCGCGAGCGAGCCCGTCAGGCAGTAACGGACGCCCAGCAGGCGACCGACGTCGCGCGGATCGGCGTCCGGTTCGCGAAAGCGGAACGACGAGCCCCGCGCCGTGACGAACAGCCAGCGCAGGCGCGAGAGGTCGACGATCAGCTCGTGCGGGATCGCCTCCGCGAGCGTCGCCGCGTACGTCTCGGGCCGTGCAGCACCGGTGACACGAAAAGGCAGCACGGCGATGGAGGGTCGGGAGGCGCCGGAGCCGTCTGCGGTGTCGCCGTGCGAGGGCGCTGATGACGGCGCCGCCACGGTGGCCGAGGTCACGATCGTCGAGGTCGCCGCTCTCGAGTCGTCAAGCGTCACCGCGGCGTCCGCGGCGCCTGTCGCGGTCACCATGCGTGCATCGGCGACGAATCGGAAGCCGCGACCGTGGATCGTGCGGATGTAACGCTGCGCGCGGCCGTCGTCGCCGAGCGCCTGGCGCAGCGACTTGACGCGACTCGCGAGCGCGGAGTCGGTGACGATACGGCCGTCCCAGACCTTTTCGAAGATCTCGTCCTTGGTGACGAGCCGGTCCCGCGCGTCGACGAGCAGGGCGAGCAGCGCGAACACCTGCGGCTCGAGCGGTATGCGCGCGCCGCCGTTGGCCGCAAGGCGCAGTTCGACCTGATCCAGGTCGAGCTCGAAGTCGCCGAACCGGTACCGCATGGCGCGGAGCATACCGCGGCCGACCGGCTTCCTGCCCCGCCGCCGCGTCGCCAGGCCAATGCGTCTCCACGAACCTCCATGAAGTCTCCAGACCACCTGCAAGCGCCGGCTTGGGGGCGATGGAATCCTTGCGCCCGTGCCGCCGGAAGCGTCCGACGGCCGAAATCGAGCAAACCAACGACCGACCTTACGCACGCAAGGAGTACGCACATGCCCATGGTCACGATCGACGTCATCAAGGACGTTTTCACCCCCGCCCAGAAGCAGCAGATGATCGCCAAGGTCACCGACGCGCTCGTCGCCGTCGAAGGCGAGAACATGCGCGCCGTCACCTGGGTGCGCATCAACGAGTTCGAAGGCGGCCAGTGGGCGATCGGCGGCAAGCCGCTGCACGCCGCGGACGTCCGCGCCCTCGCGGCCGGCAAGGCCGCCTGAGCGTCCCCCCTCTCCCGCGCGAGCGGGAGAGGGCCTCCTTCTTCTCTCGCTCAATCCACTTGCGAGTACACGGACATGTACCACTCGAAATCGACTCTCCCGGCGATCCTCGCGTTCGTCGCCATTTCCGGCACGGCCCGCGCCGACGTCATCGCCGACTTCAATGCGGTCGCCGCGCGCACCGCGACACCGCCCGTGGCCTACCCGGCCGTAACGGCCGAGGAAAAGCGCACGTTGTCGTTCGTCGACCTGGCCACGGTGCACCTTGCGATGTACGACGCCGTCGTCGCGATCGAAGGCCACTACAAGGCGTATGCGATCACGCCGGTGAGCCCGTCTCAGGGCGCGTCGCCGAGCGCGGCGGCCGGCGCCGCGGCTTGCACGGTGCTGCACGGCTTGTTTCCGAACCGTGTGTCGCAGTACCAGGCCGACTGTGCGCCGTACCAGCCCGGGGCTTCGGGTGACGATCGGACGGCAAAGGGTATCGCGCTCGGCGTGGAGGTCGGGCAGAAGATGCTGCTCGAGCGCGCCAACGACGGCCGCAACACGCCACAGGATTACGTACCGGGCGGCGGGGTCGGGCGTTTCGAGCCCGCCGCGCCGGGCAACCCGGTCTGGCACTACGCACCGAACATGCGCGCGTTCACGCTCGCGACCACGGCGCAGTTTCGAGCCGACGGGCCGCCCGCGCTCAGCAGCGCGAGCTACGCCGAGGCCTACGCCGAAGTGAGCAAGTACGGCCGCGCCGGCGGCACGACGTTGAGCCCTGCGCAGTACGACAACGCGCAGTTCCACTCGGAGAACCCGAACCTGTTCTGGCCGCGTGCAACGCGGGTCTTTCTCGACCGCCCGACACTGGTCGAGAACGCACGACTGGGGGCGCTGCTGCAACTCGCGATCGGGGACACGATCCTCGGCTGCTTCGACTCGAAGTACCACTTCAACACGTGGCGCCCGCGCACCGCGATCCCGTCGGCCGACGCCGACGGCAACGCGGCGACCGTCGCGGACGCCGGCTGGACGCCGCTCGCGACGAGCCCGAACCATCCCGAGTACCCGTCCGGCCACACCTGCATTGCCGGAGCCGTGGCGGAGGTCGTGAAGTCATATCACGGCACGCCGCAGGTGCCCTTCACCTGGAGCAGCACGGTGACCGGCACCTCGCATGAGTACGCGTCCGTGCACGAGATGATCCGTGAGATCAAGGACGCGCGCGTGCACGGCGGCATGCACTTCCGCTTCTCGAACGACGACGGCGCGACGCTCGGAAGACGAACGGCGCAGTGGGTCGTGAAGAACTACCTGCGGCCGGTTGCGCGCCTGTGACCGCCTTCCCCCTCTCCCGCCCCTGGCGGGAGAGGGGAGGGGAGAGGGCGGGGTGAGGGCTCTCGATCAAGGCCCTGCCGGCGCGACGGTGCGCGGCACCGCGACGATGCCGCCGCCCTCGGTGATGCGGTAGAGCTTGTTGGTCGCGACGCCGTCGAACGTCTGCACGCTGCCGCTCGGCCACTCGACCCGCACGGTTGCCTGCGTCGCGCCGGCCAGCCCGAAATGCGCACGTTTCATGTTCTGCGACCAGCGGTGATAGCCGCCGTCCTGCACGCGCAATTGCGTCACGCCGTTGGCCGTCGCATAGATGCGCGCGCCGGTGGCATCGCGGTCCGAGCGTTTGCCCACGAGGTCGAGCTCGATCCAGCGCTTGCCGTTGCCCTTGTTGCGGAACAGCTTGGTCGGGCCGCCGTACAGTCGCGGCCGCAGGTTGAGGCCATTGGTCACGTACAGGTCGAGGAAGCCGTCGACGTCGTAGTCGGCCGTCACCACCGAGTCGGCCCAACCGACCCCGCTCGCGAACGCGATGCCGACCGGCCCGAGTGCACCGCCCGCGTCGGCGACCTTGCGGAAAGTTCCGCGACCCAGGTTCTCGTACAGGATGTTGGGCAAGTTGCTCGCGCCCGTGCGACACCCCAGGTACAAGTCGACGTCCATGTCGTTGTCGAAATCGCCGGCGACGACGCTGGCGCACTCGATCGGCGCGTCGAGCCCTGCGGCCGCCGTCTCGTCGATGAAGCCGCCCGAGCGGTTGGTCAACAGCGTGGGGCGCTTCGCCGTGTCGCTCGGCAGCAGCCCGGTCGGCGTCAGCCCGGTGATCGCGGACGTCGAGTCGATCTTGAAGTACACCTCGCTGAAGACGATCGGCGCGGTCTCGTTCAACTGCGAGTGCACGACCACCGTCCATCGCTTCGTCGCGGCGTCGTGACCGATGCGCATGACCGGGATGTCCGCCTGGGTGGTGGGCGCCGGTGGCATGCCGCGTACGCTCGCATCGGCCGGATCGAGCGTGAAGGGCAGGTCCGCGGGGTGGCGGCCGCCCGCGCCGATCTCGATGCGCGTGAACGACGTCGTCGTGCGCACGTCCTGCTTGTTCCAGTCGAGGTCGAACTTCACCTTGCCCGCGGTGACGAACTGGAAGCCCTTGTTGGCGTCCGTGAGGTGCGACTCGAAGTGCGTGGCGCTGCTCTGAACGACACCGGAGGGGTGCAGTTCCACGCGACCGATCACGAACAGGTCGACGCGGCTGTCACCGTTGAAGTCCGCGATGGCCGAATCGACGCTCTTGGGCACCGGCTTGAGCCACGCGGGCGGCTTGGTCGCGTCGAAGGCCTTGCGCCAGGGCATCGGCTCGGTGTCGTAGATCTTCTGCGGGAAGAGGTCCTGGTCGGAACACATCAGGTCGACGCGACCGTCGTTGGTGACGTCGATGAGCTGAGCGTAGTGGAAGCGGATGCAGAGCAGCTTCGCCTCGGTGGTCGTCTCCGTGAAGAACCCCACCGGACCCTGGTGGTACAACTTGGCGATGCCGCCGAACTGCGTCATCACCAGGTCGACGAGCTTGTCGCCGTCGTAGTCGAGCCACACCGGCAGGCGACCGCCGAGGTTGGTCGTCGTCAGGCCGCGCTCCTTGGTCAGGTTGACGAGGTTGCGGTTCTGGTTGAACAGCAACTGGCTCAGGTTGCCCGTGCCCGAGCTCACCAGCAGGTCCTGGTCACCGTCGTTGTCGATGTCGGCCCATGATGCGCCGTGCGTGTCGGCGTTCGGCTTGTTGCGCCAGGTGAGCACCTGACCCGCGATATCGACGAAAGTACCATTGCCACGATTGACGAACAGGCTCTCGCGCGTGCGGTGGTTGCTCGCAAAGAGGTCCGGGTACGCGTCGCCGTTGAAGTCACCCCAGGACGCGCCGTACGTCTCGCCCTTGTGCGCGACGCCCGCGGTGTTGGTCGTGTCGACGAAGGAGATCTGCGCATGCACGAGCGTCGGCAAAAAGGCGAAGGTGAGTGCCAGGCCGGCCGTCCAGGCGCGGAACGAAGCGAGCAGCCCGATATTATGGCCGGTTGCACCGAAGCGGTCTGTCCCACACATCGCACACCTCCCTGTGCGCGACCTGATGCGCGTGCGCGTACTACGCGCCCGAGGCGACACGCCGTCAAGCGAGCGTGGGCGCGTGTCTTGACGCCCGTTGCGCATAAGGCGTAGCTTGGATCGCCGTCCGAAGGGAAGCGGATCGGCCGGGGGGTCGGATGGAACCGACGATGCGCGCAGGGGATACGCCACGGCTGGCGGGGGACGATGTCCTGAAGGTGCAGACCGTGGCGCACGTCTTCAATTTCGAACGCAGCGTAGAACCCGAACTGGCCCAGCGGATCGTCGACGCCATCAACCTGATGGGTGGCGTGGGCGAACGCGCCGAGGCCTGCTACCAGCGGGCGCTCGACGGGCTGGCGCGCAGGTCCAGGGAGGTCGTCAAGGCGCTCGCCGAGGAATACGAACGGCTCGACACCCGGCATTACCTGGACCGATGGGCGCTGCTCCAGCTCATGGCGGAGCTAAAAGACGAGGGCGCGCTCGACGCGATCGACCGGTTGCTGTCGAGCCGCATCCCGGGAGAGCAGTCGACCGATCCGCACAGCTTCACCACGGTCGGCGAGGAAGTGATGATCCGCACGACTGCCGTCGAGGCCGCCACGCGCATGGCAGCGGACGGCAGCGGCCGCGCGCTCGAGGTGCTGCTGCGCCACGTCGGCCACGAGAACTTCTCGGTGAAGCGAGCGGCGATTCAGGGCTATCTGCAGCATGGCGGCGAACAGGCACGCGATACGCTGCTGAAGGCGCTGCCCGAACGCGACCATCGAATCCTCGACATTCAGCGCGTGGACGTGCGCAAGGTGCCGCAGGCGCAAGGTGGCTTGCACCTGCGATGCCGCGATCAGACGGACATGCCCGCACACGACCTTGGCGCCAGCGGCGGGGAAGACTCTGGAGGCGGCCCGTGCGCGAAGGGAGAGGATGGGGGGTGCAAGCCCTGCTGAGCGTTCGCCCGAGCGGTCCGCAATCGCCTGGAGCAATACGATGGCAAGTTGCACCTACAGCGTTCCCGACAAGTCGGCCAGCGGCGACAACCTCTACGGCACAGTCATCTGCAACCAGGCCTACATCGACTACTTCTGGAACGCCTATGGGTTCCAGGGCAACAAGAACTACTGGGACGACGGCTTTGGTTGGGAGGACTGCTGCAACACCAGCAAGCCGCTGGCCCGCGCCTTCAACGGCTGCTACCTGCTGACCTACTCGGCGCAGGACTACCAGAACGAGAGCTGGAGTTCGCCGATCCTGAACTGGGGGCGACGGTACGTCCGCAGCAACATCGACGACTTGCGCTCGAAATGCGGCGACGGCAGTGCCATCGCCAGCGCCTCGGGCGACACGGTCGAGGTGTACCTGGGCTTCTTCTACACCAAGGACGTGCCGGGGCGCGCCGAGACGCTGATCCACGAGTCGCGTCACGTGGGAGGCAAGCCGCACAACGCAAACTTCCCGTCGGGGTCGGTGTTCGGTGCGGACAAGAGTGGCGCCGACTCGGACTGGGGCTACGAGGGGGCATGGATGTACGGCGCGCTCTACCTGTGGTGGTTTTACGCGGCCGGTGCGCGGACGACCTCAGCGATGCGCGAGCGTGCTCGCCAGCGTGGGAACCTCGTCATCGACAACGCCTTTGCGACGCACCCGGGGTACAGCATCTGAACGAGGGGGAATCCGGCCGATAACCGCCTACGCGTAGCGCTCGATGGTATTGCGGATGTCCTCGAGAGCCGCGCGCTCCCAGCGGGACGCCGAGCGACGCCGATACGGCCCGTCGTCGATTTCCGCCTTCAGCGCTGCCTCGGCCGCGGCGATGACGAGCGACAGGTATTGCTTGCGGTAGCGGGCATCGATGGCCTTGATCTCGTCGCGCTCGAAGCCCTGCAGGCGCCGTATGCCTATGACCTGGTCCTGGGCGGCCAGCTTGAGGAGTTGCAGGGGAAGTCCATTGCCAAAGCATTGCCTCAGTTCGTCGGGCATGGACTCGTCTTTGACTTCGGTCCGGACCCTTTCGAGCGCGGCCGAAAATTCGATGGCGAGCGGTCGCGCGCCGGCGTCGCGCACCGAGACGATGCGCAGCAACGCGGTGAGGACGCCACGCTGCAGTTGCCGCCGCGATGCATCTGGGGGTGTCATCAGGGCGCTCCCGAAGGACGGGAGAGATATCAAACGCCCAGCGTCACGGGTTGTCCAGCGTCGTCGAACTCGACGGCAAGTTCGCGGCCGCTCAATGAGGCGTGCTCGCTCGTCCCGACCCGCGTGGCCATGTCATGACTGACGTTCCCCCGACGGAGCGCGCTGTACGCCGCAGGGTGCTGCAAAAGGGCCGCTGGCTGCCGATCGTGGTCGGCACTTTGACGGCGGGCATCCTGTCCGCCGTGGCCTGGTTCGGGCTGGGATTTTTCCGGGACAGCGCGTACGAGGACGAGCGCGCGTTTCGCATCCTTGGCCACATCGTGGGGCAGTTCGGCAACTTCCAAGGTGCGGTCGCCGGTGCGTTAAAGGTCGTACCGACCCGCACATACCTGCCAGTGCTCAACAGCGAACTGACGACCGAATCGCTGACGAACGAGCAGGACATGGAGGATCAGCGGAATCGAAATGCACGGGACTCCGAATCCAAGCAGTACCAGAATGCATTGGCATTTCGAGATGTAACTTTGTCGGTCGACGCCCTCAGCCCGAAGTCGCCGGAAATTGCGGTATTCCGGATCGACGCGCAACGCCACTTTTCGATGTCCCGCAAATGCTCCGACAAGAGGAACGAGAAGGACTGCCAGCGCGTGGTGCCGGCCTTGCTGACACTGTCTGGTCCGCTCGCAGAACAGTTGCCGACCTTCTTCTTCCAGGACTTTTTTGACAGCGTCATCATCGCATCCGAGAAGGGCGTGACGCTCGCATCTATTCCCCGCTGGCAGGACCGCGGGAATCAGTTGGCGCTCCACGACGTCGCAACCGTGGATCCGCTCGGCGGCGATGCCGCCGAACTGTTGCGACGCGCCGCACAGCACATCGCAACGAGCGCAGGTGCCGAACACCTCGGCAACCAGGGCGATAAGGGGAGCAGCGTGGCCGCGCCGGCAGGAGCCTTGCCAGGCTTTGCCACGGTCTTCAACGACAACGTCAGTGGGCAGTCCGTCCGGGTCTTTGTCCTGCCGTTCGTTCCGGCACATGCAACGACGGTCGAAGACAAGAAAGCGCGTCAGCTGTACTTGATCGCGCTGAAACAGCAGCGGCTTCTGGGCGCACTGAACGAGGCACTCGGCTCCGGCGGCGCACTCGCCGTGACCCTCTGCGTCGTGTTCGGCGTCCTCGCATGGCCATTGCTCAGCCTTCGCTTCGAGTCGTCACAGGAAGGGATCTCGCAGCTACAGGTGTTCGCAGTCCTCATGTCCCTGCTGCTGTTGCCCGCGGTCATCTCGACGGCAGGGTTCTCCCTGTGGACCCGCTATCGCCTGATGCTGTGGGCCGATACGCACGCGGAGCTCTACGCGCGGCGTGTCGAACAGGTGCTGATCGACGAATTGGACGAGGGCGTACACGTCCTCGAACAGCTCAGGCGTGACTATGCTCCCTTCGCGCCATTCACCGCCGAAAGCGTCAAGCGCACGCTCGAAAGGAACAAAGAGATTGGTCCGACCAGGATCGATGAATTGCTTGCGGACGGCAACGTCGTCTGCGTCAAGTCGGACAGTGACTGCCTCCCTCCCCAAACGTGGCATCGAGGCAAGGGCATCTGCGTTAGGCCGGGCAGCGACTGCCTCGCGCCCATCGAGTGGTATCGCTCGCCGAGGGCACCGGACAACTGGTCGCCGATTCGCTCCGCGGCGCCGCTGAACGTCGACGGCACGAGCGTCGGCCTCACGCTGAGCTATTTCGCGCCCGCCCTGATCACCAGGCTCGATGTGCACGACCGGGAGTATTTCCAGGCGGTCATGCAGCACGAGGAGTGGCGGACGAACGCGCTCTGGGAGGACGCCTTCATCCAGCCGTCAGCTCACGCGCATCGTTTCGTTGCCCAGCGGCTGTTCAACCGCACTGACGCTGCACGGGTGCTGCAGATCGCGATTCCGATGGATGACAAGGACGGCAAACGCCTCGGGATCGTGACGGGCGACACCCGCGTGTACGGGCTCACCCAGGCCATGCGTCCGCCACTGCTGCGATTCGCGGTCGTCGACACTCGCGACGGCTCGGTGCTTTTTCACAGTCGGGAGCGGCTCAGCCTCGCCGAGAACCTGCTCGTCGAGACCGAGCACAATCCGTCGCTCGAGGCGGCAATGCAGCGTCGCGCGTCGTTGTGGAGCCGATATCGGGTATTGCCCGAGGATCATTTCGCCGGACGATACCTGGCGGCACCGCATCGGTTCCTCTTCCGCCCTGTGGCCGGCGCGCCGTGGGGCATCGTCGTCTTCTATCCGACGGGTGGCGTCAACGACATGGTGGTGCAGACGGCCGTCGCTACGCTCAGCACATACTTTGCTGCGGTCATCGTCCTGACACTCGTGTTGGCGCTGCTCGTGCTCGCATTGCCGGAACGCGCCGATCGGGTGCTCTTGAAGCGGATCTGGCCGAAATGGCAATCGCGAGCGCTGTATCGCACCGCAGCCAACGCAGGTGTACTCGCATTATTCGTCATTGCCGTCGCGCTCGTCGGCCGGCTGGCTCGATTCCCCTGGTGGCAGATTGCCGGCGCCCTCGTGATCGCCGGTATGCTCGTGTGGGGCGTCGAGCGGCTGAGAGCGAGATGGCGGCCCACGGTCGGTCCGCCCAGCCTCACCGCGTACAAGCGCAGTTACGTGCAGTGCATCTTCTGTGTATTGATGCTCGCATCGGCCGTCCCGTCGGTGCTGCTCGCGATCGACTACCACGACACGTCGGTGGCTGCGGTCATTCGGGACGAGTTGGATGACGCGCTCGGCGACGAGGAACAGCGTCGACACACATTGACGCGCGACCAGCAGCGTTTCACAGGCGCCGGCCTCACCGCCGATGCTGCCGCCGACCGCAGCCGGCGCCTGCCACTGCCAGGGTACCGGGCACCCGCCACGGACGACGCGCGCCGGACGTGGCTCGTGAGAGATGTCGAACCCACCCCGTGGCTCGCGAAATGTGGGCCACGGCCGCTTAATAAAATTCGCCACTTGATCTGGTCGCTATCCACCGCCCGCCAGGTGCAGCGACCGCTTGCCCAGACTCAGGTGACGGAGTCGTCCCAGCCCGGACGGAAGGACGACGTCGGGTGCGAGGATCCCATCATCGTGCGTGCCTGGCTGCGGAGCGAAGACGGAATCAGATCGAGTGCCGGCTACCCACGTCGGCCTCTGGAGGGTGATCTCGGAAAGCCGCAACGCTGCAGTTCGGAGCCGTTCCAGCGTGGGCCGGGCCTGTGTCGGGACGAAAATCTTGCCGTGCTCTACGCCACGGGGATGCTCCTGATGCCCCTCGCCATCGGGTTGTTCGGCATTCTGCTCATCACGCTGATGTCGGCGCTGGCCGCGCGGAGGCTCTTTGGCATCCGCATTCCGTTTACGGCGCGCTTCACACCGTCGGAAGCCGACCAGCGCGATGTTTCGCAGCTCCTGGATGCGGAACTCGACCTCCTCGAGCTCAAGAAGAAGGATCCGATGACTTCCAAGGACGAGGCGGACTGGCGGGCGGTGAAATGCCGTCACATCTATCAGCGCATGTGGGACGCGCTGGGCACCGACGAACAGTTCCTGGTGCATCAGCTCGCGCGCGGGCAGTTCGCGAACCCCGAGAACCAGCCGGTAATCGAGCGGCTACTGCGGCGCGGCTACCTCACCCTGGCGCCATGGCCGCGCATCGTCGAGCCCGGCTTCGCGGAATTCGTCCGAATCGTGGCGACCGATGAATCGTTCGACCGGCTCAGATACGACGCGACCCACACGCTCTGGAGCCAGTTACGCACGCCGCTGTTGGTGCTGGTCGTCATCGTCGCCGTGCTGCTCATGTGGCTGGCGGGCAGCGCAATGCACCTCATCGCGGCGACGCTCGCCGGTGTCGCGGGGCTGTTCGGCTCCATCCAGCGTGTCACGAGCTTCCTCCACCGCGACAAGCCGCCGGCGGAGGTGAGCTGACGCTGGAGCGCGAGCCGCGTCGAATCGGCACGAAAGACCCGTCGCAGCGGACGTCTGTCCGGTGACGCGGCCCGATCAGTCCTGCGGGGGCTTCTTCATCAGGGATGCGAGGTCCGCGAACGGCGTGTGCGTCGCCCGTGCGCCTGCGTCGGCGTCTTTGCCGACCATGAGACCGCCATGCTGCTCCAGCTGCCGCTGGTGCTCGTTGTCGTGGCAGTACAGGCACAACAGCTCCCAGTTGCTGCCATCCGCCGGGTTGTTGTCGTGGTTGTGGTCCTTGTGATGGACCGTAAGTTCATGCACGTTCGTGTGATCGAACTCGCGCGCGCAGCGACCGCAGATCCACGGGTACATCTTGAGCGCCTGGCCGCGGTAGCTCTTCTCGCGCTCGTCCCGCGCACGTCGTGCATCGGCAACGACCTGATCGAGACGTTGCTGGTTCGGTTCGACTTTCTTGCGCGTGACCATGCCGCGGAGTGTATCGGCGCGCGGGCCCGTGGGGTGTCAAGCGCGCCTTCGCGTCCCGTTGTTGTAGGGCGGCAGTCGATTCCTTTCCTGCCGTGTCAGGGGCGCGGTGGGCTCGCTTTCGGTGGCCCCTGGGGTCCTGAGGAGGGCAGAAAGGCCTTGAAAAACAGGCATTTTCTGATATCGTACTGTATATAAACACAGTAATGGTGTGGCCATGGACGCTGCCGCTCCAACGCCTGCTTCGAACGAAGTGCCGATCCGCGAACTCGAGGCACAGATCACCGAGTTGGCCGGTCACCTCAATGCCGGCAACTATCGCTGGCTGGTGCTGATCGCCGAGTTCGACCGGCGTCACGGCTGGTCGGACGGCTTCACGCACTCGTGTGCCCATTGGCTCGCGTGGAAGTGCGGGCTCGATCTTGGCGCGGCACGCGAGAAGGTGCGGGTGGCGCGTGCGCTCGAGGGGCTGCCGCGCATCTCGGCGGCAATGGCCTGCGGGCAGCTGAGTTATTCCAAAGTGCGTGCGCTGTCACGCGTCGCGACACCGGCCACCGAAGAAGTGCTGCTCAACGTTGCGCTGCACGGCACCACGCACCACGTCGAGACGCTGGTCCGCCAGTTCCGTAAGGTGCAGGAGGTCGAAGAGCTCGCGCGCGAAGCCCGGCAGTACGCGCAACGGCGGCTTACGTATTTCCACGACGCCGACGGTTCGCTGGTCGTCAAGCTGCAACTGCCGGCCGAAACCGGCGCCCTGTTGTTGAAGGCGCTCGAGGCCGCGTTGCCGGAGATTCCGCTGCCAGAGCCGGACGATCGCTGGCGTTTCGCGGCGCCTGTGAGCCGCGAGGATGATTGTGAAGCTGCGCTGCACGTTTCAGCTGAAACGTCGCTACGTGAAACGTCCTCGGGTCGCAGGGTCGTGAACCTTACGGATGCGGCGCCGTCGGTCGGCGCACGACGCGCCGATGCGCTTGTCGTTCTGGCCGAGAGCTTCCTGCAGCACGGGGCAGCTGCATTGAAGGGCGGCGATCGCCAGCAGATCGTCGTTCACGTCGACGACTGCACGTTGCGCAAGGGTGAGGCGGGGCAGTGCGAGCTCGACGACGGCCCGGCCATTGCCCTGAAGACCGCGCGTCGCCTGGCGTGCGATGCGAGCATCGTCACCATCACCGAGGACGAGCGCGGCGATCCCTTGGACGTTGGTCGCAAGACGCGCAGCATTCCGCCGGCACTGCGGCGCGCGCTTGCTTCGCGCGACAAAGGCTGCGTTTTCCCAGGCTGCACGCACAAGCGGTATGTCGACGGGCACCACATCGAGCACTGGGCCGACGGTGGTGAGACCAAGCTGTCCAACCTCGTGTCGTTGTGTCGTTTCCACCATCGCGCCGTGCACGAGGGCGGCCTCTGCGTCGAGCGGTGCGACGACGGCGCCTGGCGCTTCTTCAACGCCCGGGGCGAATCGCTGTACAGCTGTGCCCCCGGGCACACGCTGCCGTTCGGCGACTGGACGCAGCTCGCGTCGGCCCACGCCGCGTGTGGCATCCACATCGATGCACGGACGGGCGCCACCGGTTGGCGCGGCGAACGCATGGATTACGGTGTCGCGATCGATGCGCTGTTGTATCGGGAGAGGCGAGCGCGAAATGCGGTGGGCCCTGAATGACGCTCACGGTCGTTTGAGTTGTACGTACACCGGCTTGCTGCCGACGCCAGGTGTGCCGCGCTCCTCGAGCAGGAAGTGCTTTGATTGACCGCGCAGCAGGTCGCTGAGCTTGGCGGCGCCATACGAACGGGAGTCGAAGTCCGGGCGGAGCTTGGTCAGATACGATCCGACAGCGCCGAGGTGGGCCCAGCCAGTGTCGTCGGTAGACTCGCGTACGGCCTGCCGGATCAATTCCAATGGAAATTCGGCACCACGATTCTCAGCCCCATTGGATGCGGCGGACGCGACGGCATCTGGCGAGGCTACTGGCGCCGGGGCGGCGGGCTTCGGGGATGGGGCAGATGAGTCGCTCACCACTGTGGCGCGTAACAGTTCCGTATAGACGAATTTGTCACAGGCGGAACGGAATGGCTCTGGCGTCTTGCGCTCTCCGAATCCGTACACGATGAGGCCTTCCTCGCGCAGCCGTTGGGCCAGCCGGGTGAAGTCGCTGTCGCTGGAGACGATGCAGAAGCCGTCGAAACGACGCGTGTACATCAAGTCCATTGCGTCGATGATCATCGACGAGTCAGTTGCATTCTTGCCGCGTGTATAGGCGAACTGTTGGACCGGGGTGATCGAGTGCTCCAGCAGCGCCTTCTTCCATTGCGCGTGGGCGGTCGACGTCCAATCGCCATAGATACGCTTCGAACTCGCGACCCCGAGCTTTGCGACTTCTGCGAGCAGTCCTTCGATGACGGCGGGCTGCGCATTGTCGGCATCAATCAGTACGGCGAGCCGCCGGG
>Ga0065704_10070606_pt1 | contig 19230 bp, 13 predicted proteins | sample SwiRhicommuniRL2_FD_59091 | JGI IMG/M metagenome (GOLD analysis project Ga0065704, IMG submission 59091) | Switchgrass rhizosphere bacterial communities from Rose Lake, Michigan, USA - RL2 v2 (version 2) | ecosystem: Host-associated > Plants > Roots > Rhizosphere > Soil | place: East Lansing, MI
GCGCCGCGCGCAGGAACGGCGTGTCCGCGTCGAAGCCGACCAGGGCGTGCTGCATGAGCGCGTCCAGGTCCTGCGGCGTCCCGTGCCGGGCCAGGTAGTCCGGATGCGCATACAGGCCCAGTGCGACCTCGCCGATGCGGCGGGCGATGAGCAGATCCTGGTCCGGCCGGGTCATGCGCACCGCCACGTCGGCCTCGCGGTGCAGCAGATCCTGCACGCGGTTGCTCAGCACCAGTTCCATCCGCAGTTGCGGATGCGCGCGACGCAAGCCGGCCAACACCGGTGGCAGCACCTCGGCACCGATCACCTCGCTGGCCGAGATCCGCACCGTGCCCTGCACCGCCTCGCCATGGCGGCCGGCGGCGCGCTGCAGCGAAGCGGCGATGCTGCCCATCGCCTGCGCATGGCCGCGCAGCGCCAGCGCCGCATCGGTCGGCGCCAGGCCGCTCTGCGAGCGCACGAACAACGGCACCGCCAGCGCCTTCTCCAGCGCCGCCACGTGCCGGCCGACGGTGGGCTGGGTCAGTCCCAGCGCGCGCGCCGCCGCGGACAGCGAACCCTCCTCCAGCACCGCGAGGAAGGTCCGGTACAGTTCCCAGCCGATGCCGTTTTCCATACAGAAATGTATAGCCGATTGGCGATCTTCGCCAATTCCTTCGCAAGCTGGCGGCACCCACACTGGCGGCACCCCCTCCACGGAGCACTTCCATGACAACCCCTCCCACCGCCTTGGTCCTGGGCGCCAGCGGCGGCATCGGCGGCGAGATGGCGCGCCAGTTGCGCGACGCCGGCTGGCAGGTGCGGGCGCTGCAGCGCGGCCTGGCCAGCGCCAGCGCGTTCCGCGACGGCATCCACTGGCACCGTGGCGATGCGATGCGCCGCGACGACGTGCTGGGCGCCGCGCGCGGCTGCGACACGATCGTGCACGCGGTCAATCCGCCCGGCTACCGGCGCTGGTCCGAGCTGGTGCTGCCGATGATCGACAACACCATCGCCGCCGCCTGCGCCGAGGGCGCGACCGTGGTGCTGCCGGGCACGGTCTACAACTACGGCCCCGACGCCTACCCGGCACCGGACGAGGACGCGCCGCAGGCGCCGCTCACCCGCAAGGGCGCGATCCGGGTGGAGCTGGAGCGGCGGCTGCAGGCGGCGACCGCGCACGGCGCCCGGGTCATCGTGGTGCGTGCCGGCGACTTCTTCGGACCGCGCGTGGGCAACAGCTGGTTCGCGCAAGGCCTGGTGACGCCGGGGCGTCCGGTCCGCGCCGTGACGCTGCCGGGCGACCCGGGGGTGGGCCATCAATGGGCCTACGTGCCGGACGTGGCGCGGACCATGCTGCGGCTGCTGCGGCAGCGCGCGGCCCTGCCGGCCTTCGCCCGCCTGCACATGGACGGGCATTGGGACGCCGACGGCACGCAGATGGCCGCGGCGATCGCCCGCGCGCTGCAGCGCCACGGCATGGCGGCGCCGCGGACCCGCCGCTTCCCGTGGTGGCTGCTGACCCTGGCCGTGCCGTTCATGCCGCTGGCGCGCGAACTGCGCGAGATGCGTCCGCTGTGGCGGCATCCGCTGCGCATGCGCAACGCGCTGTTGCTGCGCACGCTCGGCGAGGAACCGCACACCCCGCTGGACGAGGCGGTGGAAGCGACGCTGCGCGGATTGGGCTGCCTGCCGCCAATCGCATCCGGCCCCGCCCCGGCGCAGGCAGGGGCTCCGCCCAGCGCGGCGTGACCCGCCCCGCGCCGTGGGAAAACGACGCACCGGGTTCGCGGCAGGTCCCGCTAGACTGCGCGACCCGGCACTGCCCGCACCCTTGCCCATGATCGAACTGTTGGATCTCCGCCAGACGCTGGACGCGTTCGCTGCATGCAACGACGACGACGATGTGTGGCAACGCTACGGCTGGGTGTACGCGACGGATGCGGACGTGCTGGACGCGCAGTTCTGGTTGGCGCCGCGCGATGAAGACGATGACGCGGATGCCCTGCAAACGGCGGCACGCGCGCTCGGCCTGTCCACGTTCCTCGAATCGGCCACGTTCGCCGACGTGCTCGACGTACAGAAACGGCAGCGGCCGCTGTCCGCGCTGGACGATTACGCGCGCGCGCTGGCGCACTACCTCGAAGACGACGCTTTCGCGCAGGTGGAGGGCATCGACGAGGCCCTGGGGACGGCGCCTGCGGAGGAACAGGACATCGCCCTGGCGAGCGGCGTCGGCGCGGGCATCTTCGCCTCGTTCGACCTGGTCCTGGCGGCGTGCCCGCCGGCGCAACTGAAGGACGTGGCGCGCCGGGTCGCCGAGCACTTGCAGATTCCGCTGGGCCAGGCCCTGCCCCGGTGCCGCGCGCTGCCGCTGCTGCTGGGCGAATCGCTGGATCGCAACCACGCCAGCGCGCTCGCCGCCGACTTCAGTGCGGTCGGCGCGCCGCTGCAGGTCCGTGGCTACCGTGCATTCCCCTGGATGGCCGCGCCCACGCTCGCCTGACCGCCGGCGCGGGCGGCGCCGACCACGCGCGGAGCGTGGCGGCACGCCGCGTCGCCATGCGCCTCAGCGCGTCTCGCGCAGCCAGCGCGCCACCTGCGGCGCGAAGTAGGTCAGCACGCCGTCGGCGCCGGCGCGCTTGAACGCCATCAGCGATTCCAGCACGCACTTGCGCTCGTCCAGCCAGCCGTTGGCGAAGGCGGCCTTGAGCATCGCGTACTCGCCGCTGACCTGGTAGGCGAAGGTCGGCACGCGGAACTCATCCTTCACCCGCCGCACCACGTCCAGGTAGGGCATGCCCGGCTTGACCATCACCATGTCCGCGCCCTCCTCCAGGTCCAGCGCGATCTCGCGCAAGGCCTCCTCGCCGTTGGCCGGGTCCATCTGGTAGGTGCTCTTGTCGGCCTTGCCGAGGTTGCCGGCGCTGCCCACCGCGTCGCGGAACGGCCCGTAGAAGGCCGAGGCGTACTTGGCCGAATAGGCCATGATCCGCACGTGCACGTGCTCTTCGCCATCCAGCGCGCGGCGGATCGCGCCGATGCGCCCGTCCATCATGTCCGAGGGCGAGACGATGTCCACGCCGGCCCGCGCATGCGAGAGCGACTGCTTGACCAGCGCCTCGACGGTGATGTCGTTGAGCACATAGCCGTGCGCATCGATGATGCCGTCCTGGCCATGCGTGGTGTACGGGTCCAGCGCCACGTCGGTCATCACCCCCAATTCCGGGAAGCGCGCCTTCAGCGCGCGCACCGCGCGCTGCGCCAGGCCGTTCTCGTTCCAGGCCTCGGCCGCGTCCAGGCTCTTGCCGGACGGGTCGATCACCGGGAACAGATCGATCACCGGAATGCCCAGCTCCAGCGCGGTCTCGGCCTCCTTCAGCAATTCGTCGAGCGACAGCCGCTCCACCCCGGGCATCGAGGCGATCGGTGCGCGCCCGCTCACCTCGTGCACGAACACCGGCCAGATCAGGTCGTCCGCGGTCAGGGTGTTCTCGCGCATCAGCCGGCGCGAGAAATCGTCGCGGCGCATGCGCCGGGGGCGGTAGTGGGGATGCGGCACGTGCGGACTCCTGCTGGTCGGATCGGGCGTCGCTCGCCACGGCGCTACCCGGGGGAAATCCGGATCGCGCCGCACGCGCCGGCGCGAACGGGAGCGGCCGCCTGCGGGGCAGCCGTCATCGACGGAATTTTACGCCTGCCCGCCGCGCGTGGACGCCGGCATGCCGCAACACAGCATGTCGCCCGGCGGCCACGGAGACGCTGGGGGCGTGCGCGTTGAGCATGGTGGCGCGCGATTACGACGTCGAACGCACGCCGGCGCGTCCGCCAAAGGCCGGCGATCGTTGCGCCGGCAACCGCTCCGGGCCTGGCGTCAGAACACCCCGCCGCCCAGGCTCAGCCGGATCACCCCGACCACGATCACCAGTCCGTTGAGGATCAACCCGGTCTTGGCCCGGCCGCGCTTGGGCGCCGACGTGAACAGCAGGCCGATCGCGGCGATGATCGCGCCGACCGCGGCGAACGGGATCACGAACCAGTTGCCCCAGCCCAGCAGCGGGATGAAGGCCAGCAGCATCCACAGCATGGCCACGATGCCCCACAACAGACTGATCAAGCCCATGCCGCCGCCCCTCACTGTGATGTCAGAGCGCACCATACCCCGCGCCCCAGCCGGCGCAAGCCAACTCTTGGCACAGGGCTCACAGCCGGCATGCCAGGCTCGCGCAGCGAACGGGCGGGTTCGTCGCGATTCACCGACGCCGCCTATCATCGCGTCGTGATCCGAGCCACGGGGGTGTCGCCATGAATGTCCGACCTTTGTTGCCGCTGGCGCTGCTGCTCGCGCTGGCCGGCTGCGCCAGTTCCTCCAAGGTGATGGTCGGCGCGGCACGGCCGCCGATCGACCCGGCCCTGGTCCAGATCTACTCGACCCCGCCCGCCGGCGCGATCGACATCGCCCAGCTCGAGTCCTCCAGCGCGGCCGGCTTCGGCACCCAGGGCCAGACCGACGCCGCCATGGCCCGGCTCAAGCGCGAGGCCGCCAAGCTCGGCGCCAATGGCGTGGTCCTGATGGGCGTGGCCTCGCAGCGCTCGGGCGGCGGCGTCTCGGTGGGTGCCGGCAGCTATGGCGGCCACGTCGGCGGCGGCCTGGGGATCGGCATTCCGACCACGCAGAAGCGGGCCGCGGGCATGGCGATCTGGGTGCCGCCGGGACAGCAAGGGAGCAATCCCTAGGAACGGCGCGGCTCCCGCGACTCAACGACTTAGCGCAGCAATCGACTGAATTTGTTCATATTTGTGTAGCCACAAATTTATGGGAATTTCACTCGAAATATGCGAAATTTGGTAGGACCTGCACTCTAGCAAGACAAGGACGATGGCCGTAGCAGGCGCACAATGGGGTTTCCTATCTCTGTCCTCCGGGCCAGAGCGGGCGTTCGTGAAGCCGACGCCACCGTCCTTGCACGTTGTACGATCCAGCCGAGCGCCAACAGCGCTGCGGCGGGAAGCGTTCGTTTCGAATACCTGCACAGCGACAACCAGCGAGATATGCCATGACTGAGCCTACCCACCGTCCACGCACGTCACTTTCCCGCCTCGCCGCAGGGTTGCTGCTGGCCGTCGGCCTGTGCTGCGGCCAAGCCAATGCCCAGGTGATCGTCAACGACCCCACCTCGCTCGGCAAGGCGCTGCAGGAATACGCCAAGGAAGCGCAGCGCTGGAAGCAGACGCTGCAGCAGTACAAGGACCAGATCGCGCACTATCAGCAGCAGCTGATCAATCTGCAGAACCTGAATCTGGGCGGCTCCACGATGACGGACGATTTCAACGAGCGCGATGCGTCCTACGGAATGGAAGACGCCTGTCCCGGCTCCAGCGGAAGCGGCCTGAGCGGCATCCTGGATGGCTTCAAGAACCTGCTGCCCAACTTGCAGGGCAATCTGGTCGAAGAACAAATGAAGGTCTGCCAGCAGTTGGTGCTCAACGACAATGCGCGCTACAACGAGTCGGTGCGCATGCTCAAGCGCCTGATCCAGCGCAACAAGGATTTCCAGAACAAGATCCAGGCGCAGCGCAATAGCGTCGGGACGAGCCAGGGCGCCCTTGCGGCGAACGATAACGAGGTCTCGCGTTTCATCACCCAGAACTCCATGGACGTCGACTACTGGCAGGCGCGGATGAAGGCCTATGACGCGCGCGAGATGACCCTGAGGAACGACCAGTCCAGGCTGGCCAAGCGCGCGCTCAACGGCAGCAACTCGCTGTTCGGCCAGGTGGTGCAGGCGGCGGCATTGAAGACGGCCTTGTCTGTCGATTGAGTAAGCGTCGACGCGATCGTAGTAGCTTCGCTATCAGCAGGAATTAATCGGGACGCACATGGACAGCATTTTTCAGGGGGCGATGAGCTGGTTGCAGCCGGTGGCTGACACTGGGCTCGGTGATTACGTTTTCTTCAAGCTGATCAACTCGTACTTGAACCACGAGATCGACGAGTTCGGCATGGAGTTGATGAAGAACGCGATGAACTGGGTCAGCGTCATCGCCATGACCGCGGTCACGCTCTGGATTCTGCTGGCCGGCTATCGCATCGCCACGGGCCAATCGCGCGAATCGGCGATGGCCACCATGGTCAAGGCCACCAAGATCGTGGTCATCCTCAGCATCGCCAGCGTTGTCGGCGCCAATGGCGCCATGCTGCACAAGACCATGACCGACAACCTGGACCAGGAAATCCACCAGTTGTTCACTGGCGATACCGGCAGCGCCGCCGATGCCATCGACGACAACCTGGCCTATACCCAGTTGGCCCTGGCCGCGGTGGACGTGGTGCGCGTCGGCCCCAACGATCCGGAATCGCTGGACAAGAAGAACAAGGCCCTGTTCATGGCCGGCTTCGGCGCGGCAAGCCCGGCCATGGCCGCAGGCGCGATGCTGCTGCTGTTCAAGTTCACCATGGCCTTCCTGGTCGGCGTCGGCCCGATCTTCATCCTGGCTTTGATATTCGATCAGACCAAGGATCTGTTCAAGAAATGGCTGTTCTACGTCATCGGCACCTTGTTCTCCATGTCGATGCTGTCCGTGGTCTCGGCCATGGTCCTCAAGCTCTCGACCAAGGTCGCCATCGCCTTGTGGGTCAGCAAGAGCATCAATGGAATGCTCGGCACCGATACCGAAGGCCTCAGTTCGCAGGCTTTGCAGCAGGGAGGCATCGGCATGTTGCTCACCGTCCTCATCATCACCATGCCGACCGTCGCCGCGGCGCTGTGGCAGGGCAACATGGGCAGCTTCATGCACTTCTCTGCCTTCAGTGGCGGCGGCGCGTCGTCGCCGGGTCCGCAGGGCCAGCCGCCGGGGTCGTATGTGCCGTCGCGCCCCAGTAACGATGCATCCACGGCAACTAGTAGTGGAACACCGGTTAGCTCGCGAGTTTCCGGCGCACCACAGGCACTCCCGTCTTATGAGGGAAGCGGTTCTATGGGCCAGGCAAACAAAAACCCCAGTCGCTATACTTAATTTTAGAAGTGGCGTTTATGAAATCTCTCTGCGCAGTAATTTTATTACTTATCAGCATTTCTAGCGCACGAGCAGAGCAGGGATGCCCGCCTGGCCAAATCCCCGCTCAAGCTGGCGGCAATATGGCTTCTTGTGGCCCCATTCCGGATGGTTATTATCAACAGCAGCAAGGTCAAGTTGCTCCTAGCCCTAGCGGGGAATGGATAAAAACCTGGGGCGCCATATCAATGGGCTCCATTGATGATACGACAAGCTTCGGCGTTACTACTGGAAAGCTCTCTAAATCGGATGCAGAGGAAGATTCGCTAAGGCGCTGCGCCTCTCACGGCGAGGATAATTGCAAAGTACTAATCTCTTATCATAATCAGTGCGTGGCAATTTCTGAACCCCAAATAAACGGACTTCCTTTCTCTACAGGCGTTGTTAGCGCGAGTAGAGCAGGCACCACCGCCGAGGCAAGCAAATTATCTGCCGCGGACTGCGCAGAGAAGAATAAAAAAACGCCCCAAGCTCAATGCAAGGTCACATATACCGCGTGCACAGAGCAAATTTTTCACAAATATTAAATCAATGGCATCGCCCAACTTCGTCCAGCGCAATCGAGCGGCAGCAGTTCAAGGGCTGAAGTTCAATGAAATCTAGTTTTTATTGACTTACTTGCTGATGATTGCCCCCTCGGTCAAGCACAAGCCCAGTCCAACGCACCGACACAGAAGGCCTTAGTTCGCAAGCATTGCAGAAAGGCGGAATCGGCATGTTGCTCACCGTCCTCATCAATCCATGCCGACCGCCGCCGCGGCGCTGTGGCAAGGCAACATGGGCAGCTTCATGCACTTCTCTGCGTTCAGTGGCGGCGGCGCATCGTCTCCTGGTCCGCAGGGCCAACCTGTGGGTTCTGTGCCGCCACGCATCAACGATACATCCACACCAACTGGTAATGCATCCACACAATCAGTAGGTAGTTCGCGAGTTTCAGGTGCTCCACAGTCGCCTGCAACTTATGAAGGAAGCGGCATGATGGGCCAAGCGAACAAAAACCCTACTCGGCCCACCTGATTTGATGGGGTGTTTATGAAGTCTTACTGGGCACTACTTTTATTAATTGCAAGTATCGCTAGCGCTCAAGCAGAGGAAGGCTGTCCCCCTGGACAAATTCCTGCTCAAGCCGGCGGAGGTGTGACTTCCTGCGGCCCTATTCCAGCCGGTTACTACCAACAACAACAGCCCGCTGCATCTCGCCCTAGTGGAGAATGGATTAAAACTTGGGGGGCGATCTCCATAGGCTCTATTGATTCCATAACGAACTATGGCGTTACTACTGGTAAACTTTCCAAATCCGAGGCAGAACAAGACTCTTTAAGGCGCTGCGCGTCGCATGGTGAAGATAACTGCAAAGTTCTTGTCTCATATCGAAACCAGTGCGTAGCACTTACCGAACCCCAAGTGAACGGACTTCCTTCAGGTGTTGTTAGCGCAAGCGGGGCAGCTACTATTGCCGAGGCAAGTGATATCTCCATTGCGGACTGCAAAAACAAAAATAAGAGTACACCTCAAACTCAATGCAAGATTCTTTATACAGCATGCACAGATCCAATATTTCATAAATACTGAATTTAATTATCAGCTGAAACTACATATAGCGGCTATCCATAGCCATCCAGATAGATATAAGAACAAGGCCTTGCTCATGGCGGGTTCGGCCTTTAGCTCTGGCCCCTCTCCTGGTCCACAGGAACAGCCCCCGGGGTCGTATGTTCCGCACCAAGTTGGTAAGGGCTCAGGCATTGGTGATGGGGCCGCTATTGCATCTCCAACCGGCCAACGAATTCAGGCACACCGCAAACACCGCAGACTCCTGAAGGAAGCGGTGCTATGGGACAGGCGAATAAGAATTCCAGTAGGTTCGTTTGACCTGAGACGGAGTAATTATGAATTTTCGCTGCGCACTAGTTTTCTTTTTTTGTGCATCACGAGCAGCGTTCGGGCAGAGCAGGGCTGCCCTCCTGGGCAGTACCCGATTGGCGGACAAGGTGCCATGGCGTGCGCACCTATTCCTCAAGAGAATCAAGTTCAGCAGCAGGCCGTTCCAAGTGGAGAGTGGATAAGAACTTGGGGTGCTATCTCAGTAGGTTCGATTGATTCCACGACAATCTATGGTGTCAACACGGGAAAGCTTTCCAAATCCGAAGCCGAAGAAGATTCATTGAGACGTTGCTCCTCTCAAGCCGGGGATAGCTGCAAAGTATCTTTTACATACTACAATCAGTGCGTCGCAATCGCTGAACCCCAGGTGGGCGGACTTCCATTGTCCTCCGGCGTTATCAGATTCATTAGCGCAGCAACAATCTCTCAAGCAAGTAGCGAATCCTCTAAGAGATGTAGTGATTCCAATAAGGGAGTCGCGGGCGCAAAATGCAAGGTGGTATATACCGCTTGCACGGAACCCATTTTCCACAAGTTTTGACATAGCTGTTTTGGGAGGGCCGATGGAGACGACAGTGGTCTGACATCCATGCCGGCCTTCGCCGCGGCCCTGTATCAAGGCAACCGGTGCAGCGTCATGCGCACTTCTCTGCGTTTTGTGGCGGCGTACGTCTTCGCCAAGCCCATCAGCCATGGTCCTCTATCTCGACCAAGGTCGCCATCGCCTTTTGGGCCAGCAAGAGCGTCAATGAAATGCTTGGCACCGATACCGAAGGCCTCAGTTCGCTGGCACTGTAGCAGGGCGGCATCGGACTGCTGCTCACTGTCCTGATCGTCACAATGCCCACGGTAGCTGCGGCATTGTGGCAAGGAAACATGGGAACGTTTATGGCGTATTCGGCCTTTAGTTCTGGCGCCTCTCCTGGCACAGGGACAGCCCCCGGGATCTTATGTTCCGCAGCGTGCGAGCGCCGACACCTCTACCGCCACTGTTAACGGCACCGTGCCGCCAACTGATTCACGAGTTTCAGGCATGCCACAAACATCGCCAACGTATGAAGGAAGCGGCGCAATGGGCCAAGCCAATAAAAATCCCAGTCGGTACACCTGATTTCGGATGGTGAGTTTATGAAGCTTAGCTACGCGCCAATTCTATTACTCTCGTGCATCGCAATCAGTGCCAAAGCAGAACAAGGCTGCCCTCCAGGGCAGTATCCGATTGGCGGGCAAGGCGCCATGGCATGTGCTCCTATACCTCAAGAGAATCAAGTTCAACAGCAGCCCACTCCAACCGGAGAGTGGATAAAAACCTGGGGCGCCGTTTCCATGGGGTCTATTGATGCCACGACTAGTTTTGGCGTTACCACTGGAAAACTTTCAAAATCTGACGCAGAGGAGGATTCGCTCAGGCGCTGCGGATCTCATGGCGAGGATAATTGCAAGGTTCTAATTACTTATCACAATCAATGCGTGGCAATTTCCGAACCTCAAATAAACGGACTTCCTTTCTCTACAGGCATTGTTAGTGCGAGCAGAGCAGGCACCACCGTCGAGGCAAGCGAATTATCTGCTGCGGACTGCGCAGAAAAGAACAGAAAAACACCCCAAGCTCAATGCAAGTTAACGTATACCGCGTGCACAGAGCAAATTTTTCACAAATATTAAGTCACTGGCATAGCCCAAATTCATCCAGCGCAATCGGGTAGCGGCAGCTCAAGGGGTGAAGGGCCATGAAAGCTGTTTTTATTGACCTTCTTGCTGATGACAGCCTCCTCTGGGTCAAGCACAGCCGGGTCTCGCATGTGCTTTACCAAGGACTGAGCGATGGCGGCAGATCGAATGGTGGATTAAGTACTTCAGACTTGAGTGCCACACGAGCTTCCGGTGTGCCTAACACGCCCATTACTGCAACGCCCGGTTCTCGCGGGGCAGCAAACATGAGTGACAACAGCCGGATTGTCTAGACTTCTGAGGACAGGAAATTGTTTAAGACAGCAATATTTTTCCTTTGCTTGGTAGCAGCCTTCCAAGTTTTTGCTGAAGAAGGCTGTCCTCCTGGGCAAATTCCGGCGCAGGCAGGCGGCGGCCCTGCATCCTGCGGTCCCATACCTCAAGGTTATTATCAGCAAGCCCAACCTCAACCGGCCCGACCAACAGGTGAATGGTTGAAGACCTGGGGGGCAGTTGCCGTAGGAGTGATTGATTCAGTTCCTCGCTATGGTGTGCCAGTTGGATTACCCTCGGAAGATGCGGCCAAAAAAGAGGCAATGCTAAGATGTGAAAGATCTGGCGCGCAAAATTGCAGAATTGCTACAACTTTTAGGAATCAATGCACTTCAATTGCAGAGCCGAAAATTGATGGAGCGATAAGCGGTGTGATCCAATTTTCGAGACAACCATCTAAACAGGAGGCAGTTGCTGAAGCGTTACGGGGATGCAAAGAAGAAAACCCTGGCGCGCAGTGCAAAGTTATTTACACCGTCTGCTCTGAGCAAGTATTCAGAAAATATTGATTTTAATAGCCCACTCAAGCGAATTAAGCTACTAAACTGATCAAGATCGCAAATCAGAGTTTCAAACTTTTTATCTGATTCCGTGAGACAGATATGAGATTCATCTGGTTACTAGGCATTGTTGGCATGTTTGTAACCTATAGCGCCTTGGCTGAGCAGGGATGCCCAGCAGGGCAGATCCCCGCGCAAGCGGGAGGTAACATGGCGTCTTGTGGTCCGATTCCCGACGGATATTACCAACAAGCGCCAAGCCCTCGCCGCAGTGGCAAATGGATTACCACGTGGGGGGCAATCTCGATGGGATCCGTAGATTCAACTACAATCTATGGCGTTCCCATTGGTAAACGCTCGAGATCTGAAGCTGAGCAGGACGCATTGATACGCTGCGCTTCTCAGGGCGCCACTGACTGCAGGGTTGTTTTTACATACAATCAATGTACAGCAATCGCCGAGCCGCATATCAATGGATTACCGGCCTCCGGAGGAATTGTTAAATTTATCAGCGCAGAGACCACGGTTGAAGCAGGCGACCTCGCACTAAAAAGATGTGAGGACAGCAACAAGGGAATCCAGGCAAAATGTGAAGTTGTGTACACAAACTGCACGGAACCAATTTTTCAGGAGTACTGACTAAACATCTCATCCGCAGGAAGTCCTAACGCTGGCCGCACTTGCCTTGGTCACGGCGGCACCCCGTGTGCAGGCACAGGCGGCAAACAATCGGTTTCTACGAGCGCATCCCGTGTATCACAACGACAATGCTTCGTGCTCTGTATCGTCGGCGTAATCGCAGGACTGATGGAAACCGATCAGTGCGGCAACCGGCGCCTACGTGGTGACATCTCTGAAGTGCTTGCGGCACAAGTTCGCCGAGGCGTTCGCCCACATTTGTCCCAAGGTGCTCCCGCAGGGCGTTCCCAGCCAGCCCGGAGCACCTTCGCCGTAGCTGGCACGCAGCCACTGACGCTGACCATCCTGTGCGTCAGTCAGCCCCGATTCCCGGCATGGCCGGGCGCGGGGCTACTGCCATACGCCGGGCGTCATGTTATTTCCGCTGCGCCGGCACGAATACTTCGTCCACCGCGGTCTGCAGCTGATCCGGCGGCAGCAGCCCCTGGTCGAGCAGGAAGTTGTTGAACTTGAGCCGGTCGAACTTCGCGCCCAGCGCCAGTTCGGTGCGCATGCGCAGTTCCATGATCCGGCTGTAGCCGTAGAAGTAGCTGCCGGCCTGGCCGGGCGCGCGCATCATGTAGCGGTCCAGTTCCTGCCGCGCCATCGCCGGCGACAGGCCGACGTCGTTCTCCAGCACCAGGCGCGCGCGCTCGCGGTCGGTCAGGCCCAGGTTGAGCATGGGGTCGAGCATGGCGCGGGCGGCGCGCAGCAGGCGGAACTGCAGCGCGATCAGCTGCCCGTCCAACGGTTCGTAGGGCACCATTTCGGCCTCGGCGTACAGCGCCCAGCCTTCGACGTTGACCGAGTTGAACGCGAACATGCTGCGCGCCAGCGAGACGCCGCGTTCGACCATGGCGGTGAACTGCAGTTCGTGACCGGGCCGGCCTTCGTGCGCGCTCAGCGTCCACGCCGCCGAGCCGAAGTTGAAGTCGTCGTAGTGTTCGCCCTTGCCCGCGGTGTCCGGGTTGCCCAGCGGCAGCACGAAGGTGCCCTGCTCGCCGGTGTTGCCGACCAACGGCGCCGGGCGGAAATGCGGCGCCGGCTGCGCCGCGCTCTCGGCCGCCGAGCCCAGCCGCATCTGCATCGGCCGCTGCGGCACGTCGACGATGCGCTGCTGGCGGATGATCGGGTCGATCTGGGCGATGACGCCGCGGTAATGCGCTTCCAGCTTGTCGTTGGGGATGGCGTCGCGCTTGAGCGCGCGGATCACGGCGCGGTAGTCGCCGGGATCGTCGAGTTTCAGTCCCTTGGCCTTGGCCACCAGCGGCGCCAGCTGCTGCATCGCCGCGCGTGTCTCCATGAACTCCAGTTGCGCGCGCTGCATCAGCAGTTGCGGGGCGATGTCGATGCCGACCTGCTTGAGCTGGAAGGCATAGAGCTCCGGCGGCAGGCGGGCGTCCTCGCGCGCCTTCGGCAACACCACCTTGCGGGTCCACGCGGCGTAATCCTTGAACTGCTGGTCCATCGCCGCCAGCGCCGGCTCGGCGCCGTCGATCTTGTAGGTGGCGAACAGTTCGCGGATGCCCTTGGCGTAGGTGTCGACGTTGCTCAGCGCCTGCTCGACCTCGCGCCGGGTCGGCGGCAGCAATGCGCCGTCGGCCAGCTTCTCCTCGTAGCGCTGGCGCGCCAGCACCAGCGAGGAGGTGCTGCCGGGCGCCAGGCCGACATAGCGTTGCAGCCGCTCCAGGGCCTTGGCCCGACGCGCCGGCGCCACCTGTTCGGACAGCAGGTTGTTGAGCCCGCCGAACACCATCTGCGGCGCGTCGTTCCAGGGCAGCAGCAGCCGCTCGTTCAAGGTGCTGCCTTCGATGGCCTGGTCGGCGGCGTGGATCATGATCGCCAGGTCCTGGCGCACGTCGGGGTCGCGCTCCAACTGCAGCTTCTCCTGCAATGCACTCCTGGCCTTGGCGATGGCATCGCGATAGCGGCGCGGGTTGTCCGGGCCGAGGTCGGCGACCTTGTCGTCGTAGCCGGGCACGCCGAAGAAGCTCACTTCCTCCGGCTGGAACGGCGCCTGCGCCTGCAGCAGGATCTGCGCGAACGCGTTGCTGCGCGTCACCCATGCCGGGCTGGCGGCCTGGGCCTCGGTCTGCGCCGGGACGCTGTGCGCCAGCACCGGCAAGGGCGCGGCCAGGGCCAGCGCGATGGCGAGGACGAGTGGCTTCATCGGTCGATCTCCAGCGGGACGATGCGGCGACCGTACGCGGCGCGCGCGCGACCGGCAACCTGCCGTAGGTCATGGCGGCACCGCATTCGGGACAGGATGCGCATCTGCCAGGCGCTGCCGCGTCCTGCCGCTGCACATGGGGCGCGACCGCAACGGTTGCCGGAGACGACGACCGCAACGGGGCGATCGACGCCGCGATGCACGCGAGCGGGTCGCATGGCCATTCGCTCGTCCGCAGGGCATCTCTCATAACCCGCTTTCGCCACGATCAAGCCGGATGCAGTTTTCCTTGTGGAAGCAGCTTGAGCCGAGGCGACGCATTCCCGGTGAAGCGCGTCGCGGCTGAAGCCGCTCCTACAGGATATTTCCCGACGTTACTACAGGTTTCCTGCAATCGGTTCGGCAGACGATTCCGCACTGCCCGCGGCGAATGCGGAGGCGCCGACGCGGCGGGCTCCGCGTCCGTCTGGCGCCCGCGCCGCCCTCGTCCGCCCGGAACGTCCATCACGATGGCATGGTGCTCCGCGCGCGCAGCGTGCGCCAAGCGGCGTGGTGGACGGCTCACGTGAGCGCTACTGCGTACTATCCGCCGCAGCGGGATCGGCGTCGGTCTGTACGTCGTCGGTGGCGTCCATTTCCGGATCGGACTCGGCATCGGTCTCACCGATCTCCTCCGTGTCCGCATCGTCATGCAGCAGCGAAATCGCCTCACCGACGTCGGGCACCACCTTCAACGTCGTGTAATGCCACTCGCCGGCGTGGCGCTCGGCCTCGATGTACAAGGTGCCGTTGCCGCGCGAGCCGTGCAGCGACACGTTGAGCTGGGCGCTGCCGCTGCCGTTGCTGGTGGAAATGCTGCCGCTGGGCATGATGCCGTCCTCGATCGGCTCACCGAGCGCGGCAACCACGCGCGGGTCGACCTTCGCTCCGACCAGCCCGATCCGATACGGCTCGGACGACTTGGTGACGCTGGCGATGCCGATCACGAACACGGCGATGGAGGCCAGCAGCAGCGCGCCGAGCAGCAGCGCCAGCAACGGCACCGCCCACTTCCAATGGCGCGACCACCAGCCGCGCTTGGCCGGCGCCGGTGCGGGCGGCGCTGGCGGTGCGGTGGCGGGCGTCTCGGGGAACGGCGGCGGCGTGGACATGCGGGGGAACTCCTTTTCGGTGATCGGCGGGGCGTGTTCAGGGCGTCAGGCAACGCGCCAGGAACGCTTCGGTGGTGCGGTAGCGGTGCAGCGCGTTGCTGCCGGACAGGCCGTGCTTGGCGCCGGGATAGGTCATCAACTCGAACAGTTTGCCGCGCTTCTGCAATTCGCTCATCAACGACGTGGAGTTGGTGAACAGCACGTTGTCGTCGGCCATGCCGTGGATCAGCAGCAGCGGCGAATTCAGGCCGTCCAGATGCGCGGCCACGCGGCCGTCGCGGTAGCCGTCCGGATTGGCCGCGGGCAGGTTCATGTAGCGCTCGGTGTAGTGGCTGTCGTACAGGCCCCAATCGGTGACCGGCGCGCCGGCCACGCCGCAGGCGTAGGCCTCGCTGTGCTTGGCCAGCAGCATCAGGGTCATGTAGCCGCCGTTGGACCAGCCGTACACGCCGATGCGCGCGCCATCCACCCACGGCTGCGCCTTCAGCCAGGCGACGCCGCGCAACTGGTCCTCCACTTCCACGGTGCCCTGGCGCCCGTACAGCGCGCCGCCGAAGTCGCGGCCGCGGCGCGGCGTGCCGCGGTTGTCGACCGAGAACACCACGTAGCCGTGCTGCGCCAGGTACTGGTCGAACAGCGCATCGCCGCGGCTGGGCCAGGCATCGAGCACGGTCTGCGCGGCCGGTCCGCCGTAGACGTAGACGATCGCCGGATAGCGCTTGCCCGGATCGAAGCCGTCCGGCTTGGTCACTCGGTAGTGCAACTGCGTCTTGCCGTCGGCCGCGGTCATCTGGCCGAACTCGATCGGGCGCTGCGCCTGGCGGTACTTGGCATAGGGATGCTGCGGATCGGCCAGGTCGTTGTCCAACAGCGCGGCGATCTTTTCGCCGTTGGCGCGGAACAGCTCGATCTGCGGCGGCGTGGTGGTGTTGGACCAGCTGTCCACATAGACGCTGGCGTTCTTGGCGAAGCTGGCCGCATGCGTGCCGTTGGTCCTGGACAGCGTCTCGATCGCGCCGCCGGACAGCGGCACCGCGTAGAGCTGGGTCTGGGTCGGCGACTCCTTGGTCGCGGAGAAGTAGACCTTGCCGGCGTCTTCGTCCACCGCCAGCAACGCGTCCACGATCCAGTCGCCCTGGGTCAGCGCCACCAGCTTGCGCCCGTCCTCCGAGGCCAGGTACAGGTGCTCGTAGCCGCTGCGCTCGGACCCCCAGACGAAACGGCCGTCCTTGAGGAAATGCAGGTCGTTGTGGAGCGGCACCCAGGTCTTGCTGGTCTCGGTGACCAGCACGCGCTGCTTGCCGCTGGCCAGGTTGGCCTCGATCAGCTCGAGCCGCTTCTGGTCGCGCGACTGGCGCTGGAAGGTCAGCCGCTGCGCATCGCGCCAGTCCACCCGCGCCAGGTAGATGTCCGGATTCTTGCCCAGGTCGATCCACTGCGGCTGCGCGTCGGCGCGCGGCGCGATCGTGCCCAACTGGATGCGCACGTTGGGCTGGCCGGCCTGCGGATAGCGCTGGTCGATCACCTCGGTGTGGTCGGCGTAGACCTCCGGGCGTTTTTGCACCGGCACGCCGGATTCGTCGATGCGCGCGAAGGCGATCGCCGCATCGTCCGGCGCCCACCAATAGCCGGTGTGGCGGTCCATCTCCTCGTCGGCGACGAACTCGGCCACGCCGTTGCCGATGGTGTCGCTGCCGTCGCGGGTGAGCTGGTGCTGCTGGCCGCTAGCCAGGTCGATGACCCACAGGTTGCGCGCGCGCACGAAGCTCACGTAGCCGCCCTTGGGCGAAATCTTCGGGTCGGTGGCGAAGCCTTCGCCGTTGGTCAGCTTGCGCACCGCGGCGCGGCCGCTCTTGTGCAGGTCGTACAGGTACAGTTCGCCGCCGAGCGGAAACAGCAGCGCCTGCGCATCCGGCGCCCATTGGTAGTCGACGATGCCCGCGTAGGCGGAGATGCGCTGGCGCTCGCGCCGCGCCTTCTCCTCGTCGCTCAGCGTCTCGGTGCCGGGCAGCACCACCTTCGAATCGACCAGCAGCCGGGTCTGGCCGCTGGCGATGTCGTATTCCCACAAGTCGAGCTGGTTGCGGTCGCTGTCCTTGCCGCGCAGGAAGGTCACCCGCGAGCCGTCGGGGGCGACCTTCGGCTTCATCAGGGTCGGGCCGGACAACGGCTTGCTGCCGGTGATGGCCTCCAGGGTCAGTTTTTCGGCGTGGGCAGGAACGAGGGGCGTGGCGAGCATGAGGGCGAGAGCGGCGAACACAGAGCGCATGGAGGTTCCTGGCGGAGCACCGGGCGCTGCGCGGTGCGCATGCGCCCGGAGATGGAGAAACGAGACGCGGGCCGGCTCAGCGCTGGCCGAACAGGTGCTTGCGTTCGGCGTCGCTGAGCGGCTTGCCCGCGTTCGGGTTGACCTGCTCCTTCAGCGCGTAGGCGCGCTGCGTGGCCGGGCGCGCGGCGATCGCGTCGTGCCAGCGCTTGAGATGCGGGAACGCCGCATAGTCGGGCGTGAGTCCGTTGTAGACCTCGATCCACGGATAGCTGGCCATGTCGGCGATGCCGTACTCGGCGCCGGCCAGGTACTCGCTCTGCGCCAGGCGCTTGTCCAGCACCCCGTGCAGGCGCCGCACCTCGTTGCCATAGCGGTCGATGGCGTAGCCGATCTTCTCCGGCGCGTAGACGTTGAAGTGGCCCATCTGCCCGGTCATCGGGCCGAGCCCGGCCATCTGCCAGAACAGCCACTCCAGCGCGCTCACGCGGCCGCGCGGATCGGCCGGCAGGAAGCGGCCGGTCTTCTCGGCCAGGTACAGCAGGATCGCGCCGGACTCGAACACGCTCTGCGGCGCGCCGCCGTCGGCCGGGGCGTGGTCGACGATGGCCGGCATCTTGTTGTTCGGGGAGATCGCCAGGAACGCGGGTTCGAACTGCGCGCCGGCGCCGATGTCGACCGGCTTGAGCGTGTAGTCGAGCCCCGCCTCCTCGAGGAACAGGGTGACCTTGTGGCCGTTGGGCGTGGGCCAGTAGTACAGATCGAGCATGGCGGCGATCCTGGAACGGGGGCGTCCAGTGTAGCCGCGGCCCGCGCTTGGCAGCATCCCGGCGGGCCGGTACGCTGCATCCCTCCTGCACCGCAGCATCCGACATCACGCCATGAGCCCTCCGCGCTCCGCGCCCCGCCTCAATCCGCTGTCCAGCCTGATCTTCGCCTCGCGCTGGCTGCAGTTGCCGCTGTACCTGGGCCTGATCGTCGCCCAGGGCGTGTACGTGTTCCTGTTCGGCAAGGAACTGTGGCACCTGATCCACGAGGCGCCGAGCCTGGGCGAGCAGCAGATCATGCTGATCGTGCTCGGCCTGATCGACGTGGTGATGATCTCCAACCTGCTGGTGATGGTGATCGTCGGCGGCTACGAGACCTTCGTGTCGCGGCTGGGCCTGGAAGGCCATCCGGACCAGCCGGAATGGCTGAGCCACGTCAACGCCAGCGTGCTGAAGGTGAAGCTGGCGCTGTCGATCATCGGCATCTCCTCGATCCACCTGCTCAAGACCTTCATCGCGGTCGGCGCGCTCGGCGGCATGCCGATGTGCTCGCCGGAGCAGCTGGCCAGCGCGGTGGGCACGGTGGACCTGAAGAGCTGCGCGACGCTGACGCCCACCGGCGTGCTGTGGCAGACCATCATCCACGGCATCTTCATCCTGTCGGCGATCGGCATCGCCTGGACCGACCGGCTGATGGCCGCGCCGTCCAAATCCGCGCACTGAGCCGGCACGGGACCGCCCGCGGTCACCGGCCGCCACACAGGCGGGCGGAACC
>Ga0065704_10000475_pt1 | contig 19221 bp, 20 predicted proteins | sample SwiRhicommuniRL2_FD_59091 | JGI IMG/M metagenome (GOLD analysis project Ga0065704, IMG submission 59091) | Switchgrass rhizosphere bacterial communities from Rose Lake, Michigan, USA - RL2 v2 (version 2) | ecosystem: Host-associated > Plants > Roots > Rhizosphere > Soil | place: East Lansing, MI
CGTACCAAGTCTGATTCTAAAGCTGACTGAGCGCCACTAGTATATCCACTTCTGCAGCTGAGTCCACTTATCAGCAAGGTTCAAATCCCACTGAATCCATTTTATTGTATTTCACGGAAACGTGCTAACGAGAATAATGCCGGTCATACATATGACTAAGTTCCGATACAATATTTAATCAAATCCCCTTGGGCCCAATTTGATAACGACGCTTAAATCTTGGCCCGTATATAAAGAAGCAGTATATCCCGATGAGTAACTTAACTTTAGGCGAAGAAAATCCACTTCAAATGTTTCTTTATGCACTAAGGGCGCCAGAGTCAAAAAGACAGTATCCAAGAAGACTAAAGGTTTTTCTTGATTATCTCGCAGATAAAGGAGAGTTAAAATGCAGTAGTTCTCTCGAATATCAATGGAAAGAATTTACTGTCCTAATCTCGGCTCTACAAACAATGGCAAATGATACAGGTGACAAAAATAATTTTCTGTCTTGTCATTAGTGTCTCTTTTTCAAAGATTTAAATTATTCTGAATTATCAAGGAAATAACCCGACATAAATGTTAATTAGAACAATATCTATCGTAAAATCGTGAAAGAGGCGAGTTATTTTTCCTTGCCTCTTCCAGTTTATACCTTTTTAAAATTTCTATTGTAAAATCGTTTTTTGAAGTGTACTTTGACTTCTTTAATAGAATGTTAAACTTCTCTTTATCAAGGGAATCAGTAGGTCCCGTATGTCTTATATTCATATTCTTGCGGGATTGACTGTTTAGCCCTGCTATATACCAACTTTCAATTTCGGGTACTACCACAATTATTCTTTCATCTGCCATCGGACCATAGTTCTGTTTGATATCATCTTTTTTTCGAGTTACACAGGCCACGTCGTCCAAGTCAGCAAAAAATAAGAAATTATCATTATTCTGCTTGATTGCTTTGAGATAGTTTCTTACAGAATTATTTTTCATTCGAGCATAATTGATTACACTCACCGTGTTATACTTGCTAGCAAACAATGGTTTTATTACCGAGGAAATAAACCTGTCGTCATAAGGTCCTTCCGACCATAAAAATATCGAAGTCATTTATTAAATCGTGAGGAGATTTTGTATATACAGTTCTGCTAATGTAAGGTCGTTCTCAAGGAATGCCTTTAGATTCGACATATCCTTCGGTTTAACAATTGTTGAAAATCCTTCAGTATCTCTACTTACCAAAAGTAGCGCACTTAAATCCGCGTTTCTAACAAATTCTGGGTTGTGTGTTGTAATTAGAACTTGTTTATTTTCCGATGCATCTTTCATCATACTTACAATTTTGGATATCAGGTGAGGGTGTAAGTTTCTTTCTGGCTCCTCAATAACTACAGTTTTATGATTATCAAAAAATATTCCCAAAATTAATGCGGCAATGGATATGGTTCCATCTGAAATTAGAGGCGCCGGCAAGAATCTTTTAGGATAATACTTTTCCTTTATGTTAAACAAAAGTGACCTGTCCGCAAAATCTTGTACTCGCACATTACTAACTTGCGGTAACAAATCTTTTATTAAGTTAGAAAATTTTCTTTTATTTTCATTACTTTCTAGTACGTGTCTGAGAACTATCGCCAGATTACTTCCATCCTGTTCCAATTGTGCTTTACCAGTGATAGGTACTGCTTTTTTTGATAGTTTAGGGTCGAAGTCGTATATAGAAATATCTATCAATTCTGGACCTCCTCTCATAAACCATAAAGGCCATTTTTCTTGAATTAGGAGTCGATTATTTGAAATCTTATTTCTGGAAAATCGGAATATTCTGTCCGCTAACTGAGTATATAATTTGCCATGTAACATAACCTCAATTTTTATTTTATCATCTTCGCGGAAATATCTCACCTCACCCATTTCATCAGTATCGCGCTCTGGTTGTCTAGAAGAAACCTTGCCACTGAAGGTTATGCTATCTTTCATAATCTCATATCCTTTGTGCCTTGTATGAAATTTTATACTAAATTTAGAAACTACTTGGTTCACCTTCATGTTTATAGACGACGGAATTCGAAAAATCGACCTCGGAATATCCAAATTGAGATTTGAATCAAGTATCAATTCTATCGTCAATTCTTGAGATTTGCCTAATGTAATGTTCGTAAGATATTCCGGTCCACCCTGTAATGAAATGGCGTTATCTAACCCTTGTTCAACGATATCCTTAAGAAATTGGAAAAGTTGGACGAAATTGGACTTACCAGTCGAGTTGGCACCGATTAAGACTTGAAAGTTACTGATTTCCAAGTCTAACTCCTTGAAACTCTTGAAGTTTAGAACTTTTATCCTTCGAATACTCAATGAGCCTTTACGCTCAGTTAAATGTAGCGCCGACATAGACAGTATAATTTCGACAAGATATTTGTCTTTAGCGCCTGCCCGTGCTCCTAGTCCCCATCAGCGTAGAGCCAAGCAATTTTCCGCAAGATAATTTAAAAATTGGAATTTGCATCTACTGGGATTTTTAATAAAGCAAATTGAATTATCTGTTCAAAGAAATGAAGTAATAAGCGAACTGAAAACGACTTGATTATAGAATTACATTAGTTATCTGATTACGAACTACGTTATCAGTCCATTGTGTTAATTCAAACCTTTATACTTTGAATTATAATCACCATACCTTGTCCGAACCGACATTTTCTCAAAGAATGGGATTAAAGCCTATGAAAAAAGCGATTCAACTTGAAGGCATGAATGAAGACCTCAGAACAGGACTTTGGAATGCGGTGCTTCAATTCTACCTTCATGACATAGTTGGTATGTAGATACTGACCCGCGAAGAAAGTTGTTTGTCCGTGCGGCAGCAGACCTTTTTAATATAGGAATAGACGAACTTCCTTCAAGTCCCGAAAGTCTTCAAAGAATGATAAAGACTTACATCATGGAACAAGAATGGAATATAGTATATGACTTAATCGAATTCCTAGCCAGAACTTATTCAATAGACGTTACTAATAGAGGGTTCATTGACCGTTGCAATAAGGTACTTGAAAGAGAATCCTCAGCATATCGTTTCGTATCAGGCAGAATAACTCAGATTACATCAAAGTCCGAAATTGAGGAAATAGACCAAGCGATAACTTCACCACTACAAATTGTTAATACACATATTGAAAGTGCATTACAGCACCTTTCAGATAAAAAGAAACCCAATTATCGAAATTCGATAAAGGAATCTATCAGCGCAGTGGAAGCCTTATGTCAGAAAATAACTGCAAATGATAAAGCAACTCTGAGACAGGCATTGGACCTAATAGCAAGCAGTAACAATAAATTCTTGGCGCAATCATTTAAACAGGCATTAGAGAAAATCTACGGCTATTCATCCTCCTCTGAAGGAATTAGACATGCGCTTTCTGATGAATCAAATTTGGGTTACGAGGACGCAAAATTCATGCTTGTGTTATGCTCGGCCTTCGTAAATTATCTTATTTCCAAAGCGGATAAAGTGGGAATTAACTTGGGGATAGCGCCTTCGTAATTACTCCAGAAATCATCGGATCTAGGAGTGTGAAGTATTTGTTTACAATCCCTGCCAAGCATGAAGAATCAGATTTCTAATTAGACTCGCACCGACATCAGCACTCATCCCGACGGGTCCGTACTATAATTCATAATTGTATTCACGTACAATCAATTACATTGCAGGTATTACTCATTATGTTTTCATATTGGATACTTTAAGTGAACCCGTTTACCAGCAAGGTTCAAATCCCACCAAGTCCTTGCCAATCTGTCAAAAATTCCATCTCAATTAGTAAACTCCTAAAGAATCTTAAAGTAAAATATGACTAATCCTTGATATCGGAGTTGTGGTTATGATAGCTAGGAATTGAAACTGCACATTCTCAGCTCCTCAGGAATGTATAAGGATACGCGTATAGACAAGGAGCTTCCCCAAATTTTAGAGTTTTTAGAACGGTGGGAATTGGTGGCGACAGTTCTTAGAATTATTCATTTGATACTTGGAACGTTAGCCGTTTTCTTTTCTTTACTTGCTGCATCGCAAATAGGTTCTATTCAAGATGAATACGCTAAAATTCTTGCATTTATAGCAGCAGTATCAATCGCTTTATTGGCGGCTTTCAATCTCAGTGAAAAATCAAATAATGTAAGAAATGCATGGAGAGAACTCAATGCGGCTGTGATGAAGTTCAACGAAAACATTATTGACGAGAAAGAAATCATAGAAAAATATCGAGAGGCAGAACGAATAGTTGGTGACGTAACATTTAGTCGAAGTGGTTGATTACTGTAAAATCTTAACTAAAAATTTTGTTCAGTTTGTTCAGTCATTCTCGGCTAATTAAATTCGATGAGAAGAGCCAAACATCTTTAGTTGTACTTTTTTTGTTCCAATTATAACAGGCGGGTCTATGTACTTTTCTACAGGACCAATCTTCAATTTGGAAAATGCAACGGCCATAGTAAATATTAGATTTTCAATTGAAATATTCTTGTCATAATTTTGTTCTAGCCTGTCTTGCAGTGCCTCTTCAATGTTAGTTTTCGTTCTTGTCGTATTAACAGTAAGATTTTTGACTTCTACGTTTGTCTCAATTGTAAATATAAATTTGGCTGAAGACATCCTCTGAGTGTTGACGTACAGAACAAACTCGATATAAGGTTCAATTGGTACCAAGCTAAATTGTACGCTTTTTTTTATTCTTTTATGTTTGTCTCTAGTCGCAGAAACATTACTTTCAACGCTTATTTCACTCACAATCAAGTTTCCAAAATAAGGTGATATGGAAGAAAGAAATTTGTTCATTATATCGTCTGAAATTTTTGAAAGTACTTTCTTCGGGTTTTCCTTTGCTTCCTTGCACCATTTAATGAATTCAAAGTCATCCTGGACTTTTTTTATTACTTTTCTATTCTTAAGAATATCATCAACAGCTGTGCTGAATGCTTGTTCGAGTCTATTTATTTCTGATGCTTCTATAGGGTACAAAATTTCTTTTTTTGGTAATTCAGGATTCTCTAGGCCGCATTCAATTCCTACATAAACTACAGGTACAGGTATGTCTGGCGTTTCCCCATTTTGAGAACCACCTTTAATTAATTGTTCAATGCGCTTAAAATAACCCTGTTTATAGAGGAAAATTGCTCCTGCTCCAAGGGCTGCAATAGTACCAGTTGTTACAGCTACGTATTCGGTACCAGACCCACCTGTAATTAAACCATATTCGAAAAAGACTGAATCTTTACCTGTTGCATTAGGATAAATTGCAAACGCCGTGTAAGTTCCATTGATATCTATATTTTTGAAATCATAGCTGGTCATGAAGGAACCATCGGAAGTTATAGGAACATTGACCGAAAACATTGGCATTGGGTTTCCAAAAGGGTCTCTCACTTCAACAAAAACGTTCGATTCTTCACCCATGTTATCAACTCGTCCAAATATTCCAACTTTGTCCCCAATACTATAGAATGGCTTAACCGTATTTACTACTATTGAAGGTTCATTAACTGAAGCTTGTACAAACGTATACTCCATTGAAAGTGGCAGTCCACGGTCATCTACTATAGAGCCAATTAATGATTTACCATCATCACTAACGGTTAATTTCATGATTCCAGATTTAACAATATCTTCAAATGGGTAACATATGTGACTATTTGCTTGAATTGTATTACCTGTTAATTTTCCACTGAAGTCCAGCTTCGTTTTAAAATAGTATTCATCTGGAGCTGGTTCAGACATTGGGTTTAACATATCTGACCAACAACCACCCTCAGGTTCGAATGTTGACGTGATAATGTCTCCATCTTGGTTCAAATGAACTACACCTCTTTGCACACCTTCTCTTTTTTCCCAAATCCCATTCAAATTTGGAGTTTCCTTGTCTATTTGCCCAAATGTAAAATTGTAATCAGGTTCAATAATGAACGGAAAAAATAGCCCCACGAGTAAAATAATGGTTTTTCCATACATTAGTTTCTCTCCACCTTTTGGTTAATGTGATTTCCTATCGTTGAATTAAACTTGTCTCTTGGTTAAATAAGAGTTGCTTATTCTTGGATTAGTTATTGCTCGATGAGTATCTCTATTTTCATAAGTAGGTCTGAATACGGTGCCAAATTTTATTCAAAGTCTCTTGGTCCTGTTTTATATAAACTAATTGAACCCGCTTACTGGCAAGGTTCAAATCCCACTGACGCCGAATTCTAAAACTCTTACTCAACTAAGTAATTGGTTCTAAAATTTGTGTCAATTTTGGTTCACAGACGACGAGATTTACAAATGTGTTGGGGTAACTGATTCCATTTTCTTCTAAAAAGAGCTTCTATATATTTTACTAGTAAAAAATATACATCTTCCTTTCGCATTGCGTCAATTTCATCAAGAATTTTTGTTATTATATCATTCAACGATTCTCCAAATTCTCCAAACTTGCGTAGATTTTCATAGTCGTCTTTTGATATTGCAATCAGTTTGATTTTTGAAGCCATTTTATAAAATAAAAATTTATGAAATTTGATAAGGCTTATAACCCATTTCTTGGGTAGCAAGTTATGATTCTTTGGAATAACAGGATTGGCTTTCTCTTATTAATTATCATTCCAGCACTATTACTGTTATTCACTGTTTCAAAGACATATGGACTTTCACCATCGTTTTCTACTCAAGAAATAATTGAACCGCAATACAATGATTTGCAACCAGACCCAAACCTTCCGTGTCCGCCTAGTGTCTATTCTTCTCTACAAGACTATATTCACATACCTGATATCTCAGCTGTAAGTTATTATAGTAACGGAACCGTTCTTAATGCAACTGTAATTTTATCACAACAATTCAAAAATGTCTCATCTTACGTAGCTTATCATATGATAATTGGACCTCAAGGTGGTTACGATTACGTCGGTCAGGGTAGACATACATATGTAGATACAATCTATTCCGAAAATAATCCACAAAAATGGAAAAGGTGGATATATGAACAATTTTCTAATGGCTTTCAACGTACTCTATACAAGAATGAAAACTACAGTGGTTTTTTCAATCAAGAAAACAACACAATATCTTTTTCTTTAGATTTGAGCAAAATAGGCTACCCATCAAATTATTTGTTAAGTTTTGATGCACAGGATGGATTTTATTATGATGGAAATAAATTTTGTAACCTTATTGATACTACACAGTGGTATCTAATTCCTCTTCCATCTTTTACAATTTCAATGGTTCCATCAAGTGTGGAGTTAAGACCTGGAGAAGAAAAAGATATTGAACTAACTGCCAAGGCAAACATTCATGCACCATCTAATATTACGTTTTATCCAAGAGACATTAACGGACTGGAAATATCTGTCAATCCTAAAAATATCTCAATTCCTCCTCTTGGTTCAAATATTTCGAGTATAACCATTAAAGCTGGAGATAATTTGGGGGGCAGATTATTGCCTAGTGTAAATACTCTGTATATGGATGCAATATTAACAATACCTGATTTGACGTTTCTTAAACAGGGAAGCGAACATGTAAAAGGTAATTCCTTAACAGAGAACATATCTAAGACATTTTCTAATCTCACCATTACCTTGCTGCCTAATCTTACTCTACAAGAACAATTTCAGGAATTTTGGAAATCATATGGTGATTTTATAGGTCTAGTAGCTGGAGGATTTATAGCAGGACTTACAGCGTTAGTACTAGATAGAATAAAAAAGAAAAGGTAATCAACGTTAAGACATCCCTCTTTGGTAGGGTATAACATTTGGACGTGACTAGAAATTAAGTAAATCTTCTAATTTATCATTGAGGCCATTACAATGAATGATAAAATTAATATGATTATAGCACTGCTAGCTCCAGTGTTACTAGTAGGAGTGCCCCAGTTACAATAGTTACACTATCATTCAGAGCGGCACAGATATTCCACGAGAGTGAAGACTCACAAACCCTTGGTCACTTTTTAGGATAGGTAGTTGAACCTACTTACCAGCAAGATTCATCCCTCTAGAGAAATTCTTCCAATTAACTTAGCGGTCAGAATAGCCGAATTTTTTAAATTGTACATTTTTGGTACCAATTATGATAGGGGGAGAAATATTTTTTTCTACAAGCCCAATCTTCAATCTGGAAAATTCGACGGTTATTACAAATATTAGATTCTCAATTGAAATTTTCTTATCATAATTCTCTTCTGGCTTTTCTTGCAGTTTCACTTCGACATTTGTGTCCGTTGCTGTCATATTAACAGTAAGATTTTTGACTTCTACGTTTGTCTTAATCGTAAAAATAAATTTGGCTGAAGACATCCTCTGAGTGTTCACGTACAGAACAAACTCGATATAAGGTTCAATCGGAACCAGGTTAAATTGTATACTTTTTCTTATTTTCTTATGTCTATCTCTAGTCGCCGAAATATCGCTTTCAACACTTAGTTCGCTTAAAATCAGGTTACTAAAGTAAGGTGACATAGAAGAAAGAAATTTATTAACTATATCATCTGAAACCTTTGAAAGTATTTTATTTGGATTCTCTTTTGTTTCCTTACACCATTTTATGAAATCAAAATCTTTCTGCACTTTTTTTATTACTTTTCTGTTCTTTAGAATATCATCCACAGCTTTGCTGAATCCTTGTTCTAGCTTCGCTATGTCTTGTATTTCTAGACGGCTGTCGCTTAAAGTTTGCTTTTTTGTTAATTCAGGATTTTCTACTCCACATTCAATTGCTACGTAAAATACAGGTACTGGCTCGGGACCATGTTCACTACTACCTCCATTTCTAAATAAATCCCTAATGCGCTTGAAAATTCCATGTTTGTTGAGTAAAAATCCTCCACCAGCTGCAGCAGCAATGCTAATGCCGCTGGCTACAACTGGTTCGTATATTCCTGAAATAGGAACACCGTAGTCAAAATTTATTTCGTTACTTGCTGTAGCATATGCAACATGTGCTCGGTATGTGCCATTATTCTCACTGTTATTCAAATTGAAGCTATGCCCGAAAGTGCCATCCGGATTTACATAAACATCTCGATATAATGCGCGCTTCCCGTCGGGACTATAGACTTCTAGAATTAGAGTGTTTACGCGACTCGCCAAATTTTTGATTTGGCCAGCTACTTGAACTTGCTCATTCAAATTGTAGGCAGGTTTACTTGTGTGTACATCGATTGAGACGCTAGCCGGCAAGTCCGAAATGAATCTGTATTGCTCATAGAATCCGTTTGCTGGTGGTCCTGCATGAATATCTAATGTTTTACCATCATCGCTAACAGTTAAATTCATTTCAACCATTTGCATTGTTTTTTGTGCAGAATTGCACCATACAATCTGGCCCTTTGCCGTATTGCCTATTAAGGTGCCGCTAAATACTTCTCTGAAGTTAGCAAATTGCGACCCTTCCGGTCTGTTGTACTCATCGGAGAAACAGTACCCATCTGCCGTAGCCGTAAATTTGTTACCAATTTGGTTCAAAAATACTGTATCGTTATATCCGAAATCATCATTCCTATCCCAAATACCAATTAGATTTAGATTTTCCTCCTGTCCAAAGGTCAAACTGTTATCATGTTCGATAGTAAACAGGAAAAATAGCCAAATGAGTAGAATAATGGTTTTATTGTACATTAGTTTCTCTCCACTCCTAGGTTCATGTGATTTTCTGTGGTTGAATTGGACATGTCTCTTGCATAAATAAGGTTTGCTTATTCTTGGATTAGTTATTACTCGATGAGTAACTCTATAATAGGTTCCAAAAACTATGTCAAAAAATCGTTCTCTAAACAAATAGTGCTTAATTTTATTAAAGTTCATTTGTAAAAGAAAAGCTTTAAAGCTCAGCAGTGTTATACAATAACAGGAACCTATTTTTAGCACTGATATCGTCACGCATCCCTTCCGGCCCATTAATTACTTATTTTATAATTGGATTTACATTGTAAACAAATTAAATCCCTTCCAGCCCATCAAAACTCGCTTCTAGTTATGCGAATAAACTAACAAAGGGTTCGTAAGTTTAAACGGTTTTATGACAAATTGGAGCGTAAGAAGGACTGAATAATACTTGTCGTCATGGACGTCGACGCATATTCACATGGCTTGAATTTTGTGTTGGGCGAGGCGTTTCCCAAAGGAGGACTGGCATCTGTATACTTAGCCAGAATTAAAGAAGAGTTCTACGGTCTTAAGCCAAATACCGAGTTTTTATACGAGAGGATGGTGAAAGAGTGCATACACGAGTTAGGACATATTTTTGGATTTAATCATTGTCCTGACATGCTATGTGTAATGCATTTTAGTAACTCATTGAGCGATACAGACATCAAGAGGAAAAGTTTTTGCAGTACATGTGGAATAAAGAAGCCCATATTTTAAGGCAAACAGCAATCTCTAAGACTGTATTCAATGATTATCTATCTGGCTCGCTCCACTCGTATGCTAATGCACAGAATTCATCAGAGTGCACAGAGGCAGCTAGCTCCACCACTATAATCAGAGAATTCATCCAAGATAAATTCTGGGAATTGGTAAATCCCGTTACAATATTCAATCCCCTAATCTTGCTATCCTCAAGAACCTACTTTTTTCATGAGACCACCACATAAACTCTTCACCATTTTGGGTCGTGAGTGTACCTTGCCAAGCTGCATCAATTATGCCATGAGGATATCTAGTCATTGTACCTGTAGCAATATTTTTACCGCTTGGATATCTATCTATGCCTCTAATCTCGGACCTGAAAGTAATTCTGTTGTTACTCCTTCGATAGGACGAACCTTTGTCACCCTAAATGCTGTTATTTTGCCAGCTTCCTCAGAGTTTTTTTCCTAACCCCATATGTAATGTAACTTGACCAGATTAATATTTGAGACTTTATGAAACCTTACAGCCTTTAACGTCAATGCTAGGCCGAGTTCAATGAAGCAAGAGACTATTGAATATTAATTCTTTTACTATATTGCTTAATACTTGTCCGCTTTTCTTCCATCTAAATTCAATCGAGCCCCCAACTTATCTTCTTATAAGGTTTAATCTTTACGAATGGGGCTTCCCTTTCCTTCCAAGGTTCAATGCGTACCCACTCAAATTTTCTATGGAAGGTCTTGTATAATTTCTGAAATTTTCTGCCCTGCTCAATAAAGTCTACTTTTCCGTGAATAATAATAGCTATATTACCCTTAGAAGAATAAATGTCTACAGCCAGCGCAATATTTGGGTTTTGTTTAAGGTTTTTGTACTTCCTTGTGTTATAGTCCGTCGCGAAATAAAAATCGCCTTCTTCAAAAATGTACGTGACGGGCGCTATATGTGGAGTATTATTTGAGGAAACAGTTGCAACCCTGCAGCCTTCGTTTTTCAAAAGGAAGTCTATCTCCTTAGCATTGAACTTTATTTTTTTAGCGTTGTTTTTGAGCATTGGCTTTCATTTTGATAAGGAATTACCTCCATACTTAAATTACATCTATTGCCAACATTCTGCAACATCAGGATAGGAGCAATGTTACTTATACAGTCTTGAGTCAAGCAAATTATAAAATAGTTGAACCCCGCGGTTTTACTTGCTGCTGTTGCCGCTTAAACCCTGTTTTATTTCTCCAGTTAGATTTGCAAAAACTCCTGCAGCCCCAGCCCCTATTTTTTGAGCGGCCTCTCCGGTCTTATTTAATATCTTGCCCCCAACTTCGCTCGCATTTTTTCCCAACTCAGAAGCCGTTTGGTTCGCCGAAGCACTCATGTTTGCTACTGCTGTTGAGTCCTTCATCTGTCCTCTCATTTCACCGTCAGGGAAGTCTGTTGTGTGCACATTTACATACGTCGTACCCTTCTTCATTGCGGTGACCAAATCCGTTATGTCTTTTCCTTTCATAGGCCCTTCCAAGTTAGATGCTGTAACGTTCGCTTCGCCTACGGTTCCATTTACTTGTTCAGTCGGCCCTCCCTTAAACAGAGTAAGGACCACAGGGCCGTTCTTTCCTGCCTCTGCAAGATGGATATGAGCTGCATTAACCTTATCCATGTCTGTAACATTTACCTCATATTGTATCTTATCGTCTGTTATTTTTACCCAGGCGAATCCGGTTGAAGGAGACTCATTGGGTGGAACTTCTTCTTTTCCAGACAATTTAGCGACAAATTTCTCTTCGGATTCCTGAGCAACAAGTTGCATTGTTAAATGTGATGTACCGAGAGTAAGTATAGTTAGAATTCCAATGGCCACGATTCCAATGGCTATTGATTTTATTTTACCATTACCAAGTAGTATAACAATATATTTAATAACACTTCGCTAACTCCAAGCAGTAAAGATACGCGACGCCGATAGTATTGAATAGTATGTATTATAACACTTTTATTTTTTATAGTTCATAAGACGGTACCGACAGTTCTTTATTCATCCGTTGGGTTCAGCCGGCTTCGGAGTTGAACCCATCAGTTCTTTATACCGACCGGAGGAATACCATTCTGCCCGAACATACCGATATCTCAAGCTTTTATCAACTTTATTGTCCTTAGTTTAGCTCCAAGATGACGACCAAAAAAAGTATTGATAAAGTTGCTAAGCTACTGGATTTGTTGGACAAACATATCAAAGAAGAAAATTGTCGGCATGGTCCAAAAGAATTGCTCAAAGAATATGAAAAATTAATGACTGTTTAAATAGACTGGGACTTTTTGTACTTACAAATTCCCGCCGGTTACCCTCAGAGGTAAAAGAACTCAGTTTGTCTTTCTAGAATGCAGATCAGGCTGATATCGACACTCTGCAGGACTCACTCCGTCTAAATTCTTAATTATTTTTCTTAGCCCATCCTGCACGAATCGTTTCTGTAATAAGGAAACGTCTTTAAACTCTTGCGGTGTTATTTGACTGTTCGGAATAACTGCAAGGCTTCCTTCCAACGCCTTTGATGTAGGAGAAAGGCTATTCAAATCAAGTTTGTTGATAATACTCGAGAGATTAATTGCTGAAATATTGCCGCTAATGACACTTCCAGAAATATTCGGAAATAAAGTTATGTTATCCCTTGTGGTAACAAGTATTTGGTATTTGTCGATAAAGTCATCAATCTCAGTATTTTGTCCAACAAAAGTTATTGGGATACTTGCATTCATATTTTCAATTTTGTTAATCTGAGATACCAGGGAGTTTTTTTTACTCTGCGAAATAAGAGAATTATATGCCTTGTGTGCGTCTCCTGTAAGCTCATAACACTTCCCATCTATTTGGATATTTTCATGTTTCTCTGGATAAAAATTGAACACAAGTAAAAAACTAATTAGTCCACCGATGATAAGCGAGGCTATTATGGGGATTCCAAGTCTTGTAAAGCTTACCAATTCTTAGTGTTGCTCCAATAAACTGTACAAGTTTGCAACTTAAAGAGAAAAAGTACAGGATTTGTAAAAGGAATCAGATTGACTTCATAAGGGAACCGTAGTGAAACTTTGAAAATTATTTTTGCTACCATCAAATTCCAAATTTTAATATTTGTCATCTTAAAACACTCACTATTTAAAATTATAAGTCTTTGAGGTGGTGAGTCCGGTTATTCCCTGTCACTGAAGCAATTGGAATTTTAATAGGATTGCTTCCACCAGCATTCCTCTAGTAGAAAGCATGTCTTTGCATCAATCGTTTTGAAGCACGATATCACATACAACTGATAATTAGAATATTATCGTATATCAACTATGGTAGTTGTAGTTAAATGTAAAAAATGCGGGCAAGAATTTCCATCGAAATTAGTACAAACGGTTAATGAGCAAGGACTGAAAAATTTCACATTTGAAAGTAATAATGAAATATGTCTGTCATGTGGTCAGCCATCAAGTTACAATGCTAACGATTATTTTTGGAAACTGTAAAAGACGCGACGAATGTACGCAAGGGCCAAAAGTTTGAATGGTAAAAAAATAAGGAATGAACGCCAGGAATATCCAAATAAAACGCATGAAGAGATATTTAGGGAGTTGTTGTCAGATAAAATGGCCTAAAATAATTGATAACTCGCTAGTAATCTAAGTAATAAATAATATCTGTCCAGGAAATGTACATGTCGTCAAATAGGCAAAAAGAAAAAGAGGAAACTGAAAAACTAAAAGCAACGTTACCAACAGAAGCCGAGAAAAAGCAAATAGAAAACTTAGCGGCCGAAAAAAATAAAGAAGTTAGGGAAAACATTAACATCACTTTGGACGAAACTAAATCATCAGTACACAAGACAACAGAAGAAGCAAAAAAGCAGATTCCACAATTTACGAAGGCCATGAATGAATATCAAGAGGAATCCATCGAAGCGACAAGAGATATTGCAGAAAACTTTCTGGAGTCGCAAAAACAGGCCATCAATTCGTACCAATCATTTTGGGTGCCGTACATGGAAAACGTGCAGAATACGTACTGGTCATATTGGGCCTCACCGAATAGAATGACAGAAAATTATACACGAGCAGTCAGCAATATCACAAATAGTACAATAGCATCAACAAGATTAGCAAACAACTTCATGTTTGCCAGCATGGAGGCCTGGAAAACAACAATGCAGCATGCTAGAAATAATGCAATAGAATTTTCACGTTTAAATGCGAACTATGCAAAGGCATACCAATATACAGTCAGGGACAGTCTAAGAGAATATCAAAGGTAATCATTGTCTCAACTCAAATAAACACAATCTGAAAATTTCTTTTTTTTTGTAATCAGTATTAAATAATTTTGTTTTGTTGAACACATCGCCCTATAATATTTCAATTATTAAATGTTGTTGGACATAGATATTTGAAGTGTATGTATGAGGAAAAACTGTTTACATCTAATCGTGGTGCATCGTTCAAAAGTGGTGCCGAGTTACATGAGCATGATTTTCAAAGCGAACACGGAGCACTCCAAATGGAAATTTTTATGGATTATTGCTATTTTATTGAAAAATTATGGCTTGATTGGAAACAATCCTATCTACGTTTTTTTACATTAAATGAGCAACACAAACCAATCCAAGATTAGTATTTCAAATATTCAAGTTCTCCCTCTCCCACGTGTGACTTAAGGTTTTAAATTAAATAATTGCGATAAAGGAATTATCGGCCGAACAATTCCTTCACACAGAGTATCTATCAAATATGTATTTTTGAGAGCAATTAGCGAGACGATTACAGTAAAAGTATATTTAGAAAGTCGCAGCTGAACTCCCTTATATGGCCAGTTTAAATCCCGGTGACCGCACTATAACGACATATGATTTCAGTATGAGAAGGACCTAAATCCCTTTTAGCGAAAAATTGTTCTGAATCACTGGGCCAAAAATTTGTGTCAATAACAATTCACATCCCCTTGGGCCCAAACTAGATTTTGTCTTTATAGATACAGTCTACGGTATCAAAAAAGATAATTTAGATGAAGTTAACTGGTAGAATTCTTTCAGTAGACATGATTTAATTTTAAAAGATTATTAGCGCTCAAAACTGTTAGAATCTGTGGCCGAAAATTTCATGGGAATAATCGGTATGTGTAGCGTATGCGGGAAAGAAAAGACAATGATGTCACAAAGGAATCGGGTCAAAATAGATGTTGGAGTAGTTGATACCTATTTAGAATGTGAAGATTACGGAAAAATCGCCAATTGAAATGTTTGTCATCCTAATGGGATTCGACAAAGCTCGTAGTGGCACGTGCCAGGTCAGGTAAATGTCATTGCATTTAAGCCTTGCTTAAATTAGATCCTCAAACGCTAATAGTTAAGGAATAATCGATTTTTCGATGAACAAGAAACTATTAGTGAATAAGATGTTCCTATTGGCATCATTTTTAACCATAATACTAGGCGCCTCAATTGTTGCAACAAATGGTCACGTGTTTGCGGCTAAAAATATCTGGGATGATGATGACACTATGGAGCAACTTGTCAAAGATATCGACAATGGTAACGATGATGACAATTCTATGAATTGGCACGATTTCAAAAATTCAAAAATCTTCAAACAAGAAGATCTTGAAACACAAGAGTGTATAAAAAATAGACAAGAACTTTCAAATAATCTGGCAGACTATGAAGTTCTACGATGTTTTGAAGATTCAGATTACGCATACGACAAGTGAATCGCGAGTAATTCAACTTTTCCTATTTCTTGTTTTAGTAACAAAGACGAATATGAAATGTATAACAAATATTCTGAGAATATAATTAATTCGTAATTCCTTTTATAGATCTTGTTGGCCATAGTCGAATACGTTTACTAAATATGTTAAACGCACTCATAGATTCCACTCGAATACTTGTAGATAATTATGATTATTTAAAGTTCTTAGCTTAATGATGAGATAGTGGAACTGGAAATTGCAGGGGCGACATAGGTATTCTCCATTGAGCATGTATATCCACTTAAGTCTTGCTTAATTTAGATCCTGAAATCTTATTAAATTCTAAACCTAATGCAACTTACAAATCGACATCTCTTCATTAAAACTGGTGGGTAATTGGGCATCTTTCAAGACAGCCCACCAGTTTTACATTGAATGGTTATCAATTAGCGCAATAATATTTTCAAGTCTTGATTATTTTTTATAACATGATCTATTCTGGCATTATTCGAAATATTTTGCCCTGTCCTATAGATACCACGTATAGGTAACCATCTGGGCCAACTGTAAGATCTGTGATTCCGCCAAATCCGCCGCCAAATATTACATCCTCATCTCCGACGTTGATCGGGTTCTGAATAAGTCTCTGCGCAAGGCCCCGAGGGAGCAAAAGGTCATTCCTATCTTGGTTCAACTTGAAATGGTATATGTGACCATTATGGACGCTGCCCACGAATATATCGTTTCTATATTGATTCCCCAATTTATCAGAGTCTAAAAATATGATTGCCGTCAGTCCTGCGCTCTTGGTCCAAACTAACTTGGGTTCTTCGTAGTGTCCTTTGTTATCAAAAGTTTTGAGTTCGTCGGTGTCAAAACTTTTTTGAGATGAAGAAAATCCATAGATTTTACTCCATCCACTGTTGAATCCAGGTTCAACAAGATTTATTTCATCGCCATTTTGTGGCCCATTCTCGGTGTCCCATAAGAATCCTGTTATGGGATCGAAATTTAATCCAAAACTATTTCTTATGCCATATGCATAATACAATCGTAAAGGCATTGAATCGGAGAGTATGCCTTCATCTACAATTTTCCCATCTTGTGTTAACCTTAAAATTCCACTGCGTCCGTCCGCAACTTTTCCACGGTCAAAGTTTTGCACCTGTGTTGCTTCAAAATCTATTTTAAATGACCCATCCACATCTCCGACTGGAATGTATATGTTCTGGTCAGGGCCGATTTCTATTGCGCCACCGTTATGTCTCGGTCCTGGGTAAGCTGGCAAATTCAAAAGAAGTTTGGGATTTACAAGGTTATTATCAACAAATTCGTACCTGTAGAGGCGATTTCCAATTGGCGCTGTTCCCTTTCGATCATCCCCATCTTTTCCATCAATTTCAGTAAAGTATAGGAAAACATATGTCTTGAGACCATTTTTAGAAATTGCAATGCCACACATTCCCCTTTCAACAGAGTTCGCAACATTGACATCAAGAATTGGCTCGTCTAAAATTTTTCCGTTTAACACGCGCAATACGGTTCCCTTATCTTTTTCCAAAACTAGAAAATCGTCAGGACCTAGGAAGGCCATAGTCGTAGGAGTTTCTAACCCATTTACCACCTGTTCAACTTTGAGTCTAGAATCAAAAACATGTGGATCGTCTGGACTTAGGCTAAACGGTCGTTCTCGTAATATTTTTTGACCGTATATCTGAGAAAAATAAAAAGTGATAGTGACGACTATGATAACCGCAATAATGAGAGAAATATACTTACCCATCGCCAGACGACAATACAAATTTGAATTTCGATTTCAGAGCATGAAAAGACCAATATTAATTTTCGTTATTAGAAATGCCTACGCAGTACTGCAATCGAAGATCCGCAGTTTGCTAAAGACATTATTTATATTCGGACTAAAGTTAAGAAGGAACAGAATGCGAGCACACAGTAACAACACATACCTGCGACATCCGTAACCTAGTTGCAAGATGAAAATAAATATACCCGAGCAAAATTAATCCAAAAAATAAAGCAAACTTTAATTTTATTTCTTAACTTGTTTAATGCAAGAGAATTAAAGGATTAGATCAAAAAAGTCAAATGTGATAATAATGTACCTATATATCATGAAAATAGAATTCAATTGCTTTGGGTCAAGGACATGTGTGAGCGTTGTTTCCGTGCTTTTCGTTTTATCATATTTTTCTTTTTTTTCCTACTCTTTTGCCCAATTTCAAGCAAATATTAGTTCAAACTGTGAAAACGGAAATTGCACCACAACTATTTGTATAGATGATAATCCTTGCAAAACAACCAATTCAAATTCTACAAATACTACATCAATGAATGATTTATTACAAAATAAAACTAATCCAAATCCTAATTTGCCTAGAGAGATTGTTTAATATCAGAAATGCATCTTCAGTTAAGGACGAATTCTAATTTTACTTCTATCCTTTACCAGATTTAGAACTTGGAAATAATTTGATTCTCTAGATGAATCGCATCAATTAAAATACCAAAAACATCTGAAGAGATATTAGATCACTCTAATTAGATATGAAAAGAAAGATAATTAGAATTCAAATTACTTATCGTGTTGCTGCATTTAAGACTATAAATCTAAATCTATCATAGTCAATGCTTGTTTATTTGTAAAACTGAAATTGAAGAAAAAGTTATTGTCTTGAGCTACAGCAATTATTAAAAAGAAAGCCTAAATCCTGAGGACTTTATTTATTTTTTAATTCTCATCATTTATTTTAAAGTTAGTAACAAGAAACGTTCATTTGGCTACTAATACAGGACAATGGGCGTACGTTACCACGCCACTAGCTACGCTTCCTACGAGCATTTTTTTAATTCCAGCAAGACCCCTACTACCAACAACAATCATGTCTACTTTGTTCTTCTCTGCATATTCCACAATCTCCTTTACGACGGATGAGATGCCCATAATAACATCTGTTTTTACTATTACACCTTTTTCTTTTGCCTTCTGCTTTACCTTATCCACATGAGTCTCTCCTCTTTGCGTTGCAACTATCATGACATTCTTTAGAGCCCGGGGTAATCTGGGCGTTATTGTGTCTTCAAGATAATTATACCTGATATCCGGCGATATAACATATATCGCGATT
>Ga0065704_10070608_pt1 | contig 19206 bp, 18 predicted proteins | sample SwiRhicommuniRL2_FD_59091 | JGI IMG/M metagenome (GOLD analysis project Ga0065704, IMG submission 59091) | Switchgrass rhizosphere bacterial communities from Rose Lake, Michigan, USA - RL2 v2 (version 2) | ecosystem: Host-associated > Plants > Roots > Rhizosphere > Soil | place: East Lansing, MI
AAGCCAGTCGGAACGACGGCTGACGCGGCCAAGTGGCCAGTCTTCAGGTAGACCGTCGCTCCCTGCGCGCCAGTGGCAAGCTCAAGGGCTTCCCCCGGGGGCAGGCGCATCCAAGTGCCGCGTTCGTAGGATTGCCCATCTGCGACCACATCGCCGGCCAGAATCAGCAATTCAGTGCCCGCTACCGGCCCGATGGAAAAGACGTCATGCGACGCCAGGCGTTGCAGACACACCTGCTCAGATGCGCCCGAGAAGAGTGTGCAAACCTCGCGGCCCTGTTGATGGTGCCAGACGGTCGGATCGCAGGTATCGATGCGAACACTTGCCTGTTCTTGTGGTGGCATCTGCTGAAGCTTGACGAAGATGACGGCGCCGTCGCCTTGGGTGAAAGGCTGGTGGCTAGAGCCCGGCGGGTTGCGCAGGTACCAGCCTGCCGGGTAGCGCTCGCCTCCTTCAGAGAAGGTGCCAGCGAGCACAAGAATTTCCTCGCCTCCGGGATGCGGGTGGCGCGGAAAAGAGGAGTCGGGTGCGTACCGCACGATGCTGGTCGCGCGGGCTTTCTCCGCGCCCACGCGGTCCAGCATGACGCGTTCGACACCGCTTTGGGGTGAAGCGACCCATTGGTACTGGTGGGGCGTCACGATGGCGCGGCGCGAGAAATCAGCGTTGATGAGCATGTGCGTTCTTCTGGGCGTTGCAATGGAAGGCGTCGGTAGGCCGCCGGTCTCACGGCCTACCGACGCCTGCCGGGACGGCTTACTTGTTGGGCAGTTGCTGGTATGTCTCGATGACGCGCGCCGAATACGTCAGCGCGGCTCCGGCGTTGAGCGCAATGGCCACGCCCAGCGCTTCGGAGATTTCTTCCAGCGTGGCGCCATGCTCGACGGCCTTCTTGGTGTGCACTGAGATGCAGCCATCGCAGCGCGTGGTCACAGCCACGGCCAGAGCGATCAGCTCGTGGATCTTCGGCGCGAGATGGCCGGTCTTGGCGGCGGCGTTGTCGATCGTCGTCAGCCCGCGCATCACATCGGGGCTTTGCTTGGCATAGTCGCCGACGCGCTCCAGCAGGTCGCTGCGATAGGAGTTCCAGTCTTGCATCATGATGATTGATCCTTTTGAAGTTAAAAAGTGGGCGCGGTTCATCGCGCTCCGTGTTTGCAAAAATTTCAGGCGACTTGATACACGCGCACGTCAGGGGCGGCATCCAGCAGCGGCTTGAGGCCGGCGACCACATCGGCGTTGAAGAGGTCGCTTTGCAGGTACGCGTTCGCGTGCTCCTGGGTGGCAAAGCCATGCAGCACCTGCACGTCTTCGTCACGCACCAGCAGTTCCTTGGACTTGGCGCCCGGAATGGTGTTGAGAAACGGCGCCTTGTACTTCTGGTAGACGCCGGCGGCGGCAGCCCGGTTGGTCTCGGTGATCTTTAGGGTGATTTGCAAATAGAACATGTGTACTGCTCCTACAAGTTGGTTGGAAGGTCAATGCGGCCAGGTGTGGAGTGCCTGTCCGCCGGGCCTCAGTTGCGCCCAGCCATCACGCCGCCATCGACGTCCCAGACCGCGCCGGTGACCCAGCCCGTCTTGTCCGACAGCAGGAAGGCGACGACTTCGGCGACGTCCTGCGGGGTGCCGACCCGGCCGATGGGGTGGAAGCTGTTGAAGCCTTGCAGTGCGCTGTGCACTTCGGCCTTCGGGATGAAGCCTTCGTAGATCGGCGTCTGCACAACCGCCGGCGACACCGCATTGACGCGGATGTGCTTGGAGGCCAGCTCCATCGCCAGGTGCTGGGTCAGCGAGTGCAGGCCCGCCTTGGCCATCGAATAGGCCGACGACGGCGTGGCCGCAATGGCTTGCTTGCCCCACATCGAGCCGATGTTGACGATCGAACCCGGACGACCTTTGGCAACCAGGTTGGCGGCGACCTTCTGCGTGATGAAGAAGAACGCCTTGTTCAGCTTCATGTACTGGTCGTAGTCCGCGTCCGAGTGCTCCAGGAACGGCTTGGGGAAGAACACACCGGCCGCATTGACCAGCAGATCGATGTCCGCGTGCTGTTCGTCGATGGTCTTGAGCAGCGCGGCCAGACCCTCGTCGCTCGACAGGTCCGCCGTCAGTGCCCACACCTGGCCCAGTGTGGCGAGGTCCTTGCGCGCCTCTTCGGTCTTGTCCACGCGATGGCCGACGATCACCGCGCTGCCCCCTTCAGCCATCACCATGCGCGCCGACTGCAGGCCCATGCCACTGGTGCCGCCAACGACCAGCAGCTTCTTACCCTTGAATTGGTTACTCATTTGAAACCTCTTTCTCTACATGCCCGCCGATTGGCAGGTCTTGATGGAACAAAAGCCCGGGCAAGGCACCGGCTCATGCCGTTGATGCCCAGCTCGCGCCGCAGGCTGCGACCTTCCTGGCTCTGGCCCGGGTCGCGTGTCGAAAGCCAGCTCCGCTTCAGAAAAACTATTTGCTTCCCGTTCCGCGCTTGTTTTTTGATCCCATCGCGGTAAAGCACTGGTCCTCGACATGGACGCTATTCTTCGCTGGTTCGCAGCGCACAACAAACGAGATAAAGTGTCAGCCACTGAAAGAAAAACTTTGTCGCCATGAAATTGCCTGTCCATCTGAACGCATTGCGTGCTTTTGAAGCAAGTGCCCGCCACCAGAGCTTTTCCGCCGCGTCTGTCGAACTCAATGTCACGCCGGCCGCGGTCGGTCAACTCGTTCGCGCACTTGAAGATTGGCTCGGTGCGCCGCTGTTCCTGCGCGGCAACAGCGGACGCGCAAGGCTCGTCCCGACCGAAACAGCCGAGCGAGCATTGCCCGATATCCGGGCGGGCTTCGATCGTCTGGCCCTGGGGTTAGAACGACTGCGGGAGGGATCGACCAGCGGCGTGCTCACCGTCACCGTGAGTCCCGCCTTTGCCGCCAAGTGGCTGCTGCCGCGCATCGATCGGTTCCAGGCGGCCTGGCCGGACACGGACGTCCGTCTGGACACCAACCACAAGTCAGTCGACTTCGTGGCTCAACGAATCGACATCGGCGTGCGCTACGGGACGGGAAACTGGTCCGGCCTGAAGGCCGACAAATTGATGGACGAGGAGGTCTATCCAGTGTGCTCGCCCGAACTACTGCGTCAGCATTGGCGCTTAAGCAAGCCGAGCGATCTGGTGCGCGAAACCCTGATTCACGACCTGTCGATGGACGGCCACGCAGGCTTTCCGACATGGGACACGTGGCTGGGAAAAGCCGGCGTGACGGACACCATTCCGACGCGCGGCATGCAGATCAACAACTCAGCAGCCGTCCTGCAGGCAGCGATCGAAGGGCACGGCGTCGCACTTGCGCGCAGTGTCATGGCACGCGACGACTTGGCGAGCGGGCGCCTTGTGCGGCTGTTCCCGGAAATAAGCTTCGCATCTGCGCTGGCCTACTATGTCGTCTATCGACCCGAATGCGCCGGACTTCCGAAGCTGGGGGCCTTCCGCGATTGGCTGCTTGCGGAAGCGATGCAAGCCTGACTGCAAGCGCCATGGAGGCACGCGCCTAGAGTGGCGCCTTCCCCGAAACCAACTCCTCGCAACCCGTCGGCCGTTGATGAGAATTCGTCCTGTCTTGATTGGGTTTTCGTTCTCGTGCATACGCGTCAGCCGACCGGCACTTCGCTGATCTGCACGGTCGGTTTCACGTTGGTGTAGTTGGGAATGTCCGTGGCGATGACGCCGGCATGCGGCTCGAAAGCGGAGACAAACGCATCGAGCGACGCGAAAAAGAGATGACCCATTGCAACGTGGGCCGGCGCGGAACCCGGCACGCCGCCAGCAAGCCCCTTGTCGATGGTGAAGTGGCTGCAAGCGTCGGCCATCTTTTCCTTGATCATCGGCATGTGGCTAGTGCGGTAGTAGTCGAAGTCGAAACGGCAGCCCGCGTCGTTCGGGTAGAGGATGCTGACCTTGATCACGGGACTGTTCTTTCTTGGTCGAACTCAGGAGACAGCGAGCGGACGCTCGCCGGCGATGGTAGTTCGGTGCATCACGCGTAGGTGGCCGTCATACCCGCCGTCGGCGTTGTGCAGGGTGCAGCGGTTGTCCCAGAGCGTGAGCATGTTGGGCGCCCAGCGGTGACGATAGACGTACTCTTCGCGCACCATGTGCTGGTAGAGAAAGCCCAGCAGCGCCGCGGACTCGCTGCGCGTCATGCCATCGATGCCTACCGTGTAGACGGGGCTCGCGTACAGGGCCTTGCGACGCGTCACAGGATGCACACGGACCAGCGGATGCGGCCATGTCTTGTCGGCTTCCTCGCTGACGACAATCTTCATCGAGCGCGCGTCCGTCTCCTTGGCGAATAGGCCGTCCTTTCCATAGGGCATGCCGGCGGAATGGATCGCCACCAGTCCATTGAGCAGACCCTTCATCGTGTCCGACAGATCGTCATAGGCTCTGTAGCCGTCGGCATAAAGCGTGTCGCCACCTATTGGCGGGGTGACCTTGGAGTGCAGGATGGTGCCAGCGGGTGGCTCTTCCTGGAAGCTCCAGTCGGAATGCCATTGCGCGCCGAAGTTGACCGCTTTCTCGTCAGCCTCGCGCCGAAGTTCCAGGATGTGCGGATGGTCGACCATCGGGACGATGTAAGGGTCGACACCGAAATTGCCGAACTGGAGCGTAAACGCTTCCAGTTCGGAGTGCGTCAGAGGCTGATCGGGAAAATAGACGACCGAATGCGCGGCCCAGGCCTTCTTCACTTCTTCGAGGACCGGAGCCGGCAATGGCGTGTTGAGCGACAGGCCGGTGATCTCGGCGCCGAAGGCGTGCGGCTGCGGCCGCACGCGGATGTGCTTGTACTGGTTTTCCACCATACGTCTCCTTCACTATTAAGACTCTCTGCACACAGACCGTTGCGTTCTGCGCAGGGGCAGTGTCCGGTCGAGATAGCAGCCTGTCATTGCTTCAGTACGACAGAAAATTGTTCTGACCTACCAAGCAACCTTGACGCAGAGGAAACGCGCACCTAGCCTCACCGACATGCCAGCGCACATGACAATCCTCTCGACCTGGCTCGACGCTGTCGTCGATCAGTTGGAAGTACAGGATCTGAACCCGGAGCACCTCACTGCCGGCTTATGGGGTCCAGGCTTAGTGAGACTCGCACCTACTCGGCAGGTCGGCCTGGTACTTGCGCGGCGCTTGTGGCAGCGAGCCGCCAAACTTTCTGCCGACCCACTTCTGGGTCTGAAGGTCGGAATCGGATTGCCGTTGCAGGCCATGAACGTAACGGGGCTGCTGATGATGCACAGCCCGACGTTGCGGGAGGCTGTGACCCACATGGAACGCTACCAGCAACTCGTGAGCAACAGCGGGCGAATCGCCGCGCATAAGGTGCCCGGCGGCCTGGAATTGCGCTACACCGTAACGCCGTGCCATGTCGACATGCACCACATGCAGATAGATTCGCTGTTCGGTGGATTGCTGGCATTCCTCAAGCGTTGCAGCACGCGGAGTATTGCGCCCAACCACATCGCACTCGTCGCGCCAGCCGTGTGGCTTGGCCCGCGCTACGCCGAATTGCTTGACTGTCCTGTGACGCTTGGCGCACGCAACGTGTGCATCGCGTATGAAGATCGAACGCTTGATCACCCCTTCCAAGGTGCCGACCCAGCGCTCCTGGCATTGGTCCGTGCACAAGCCGATGGCCTGTTGCGCGCGCAGAACTCATCCGACTCGCTCGAAGCCGCTGTCAGGGCTGCGCTGAGTAGCCGGGGTTTCGCAGACGTATCCTGCGACGACGTGGCACGCAGCCTTGGAGTCACAACCCGTACGCTGCAACGGCGTCTCAGTCGGAACGGCATGCCTTTCCGGCGCTTACTGGAGGCCGCCCGAATGGACGAGGCCCTCCTTCTTCTGACCCATGGCAACATGCCATTACCAGATATAGCTGAACGTCTTGGCTACGCCGAGCCGAGTTCCTTCTGGCATGCAGTCAAATCGTGCTGGGGTTCGACGCCGCGCGAGTTGCGCAACGGCGCCAACGAGCTCCCCGGTACGGTCCCATTGCCTGTGAAGCCATCGAGAAGACGGTTCTTTGCTTCAGCGGCCAAGTAATGACACTGTACTTTCCTACCGACTGACCGCAAACGTTGGTTTTTGTGCTCGACCATCGAACGGGCCCACTGCTGCGACGGTGAAGGCGGCCGCGGAGGCTTTCAAAGATATGGGTCATCTGGTCGAGCCGGTGCGTATTCCCGCGCTCGAGCGTGACTTCGCCCTCGACGTCTTCAACCGGCTGCACGTGATGGAAATGAAGCCAGACTTCGCTGAAGCCAGGGCAGGTCGTAGGGCCGACGAGCTGTATGTGATGGCCAAGACCATGCTCGCCACGCCGGACACCTCCATGAAAGACTACGTCGAGGCGGAGCAGGCGACCGAGCGCCTGAGGGGCGGCTTTGCCAACTACTTCAAGAGCTACGACGTGCTGCTTACGCCCGTGCAGCCGATTCCTGCGCAAAAGCACGGCGTCTCCGAGTTCGTCATCAACGGCCAGAAAGTGGATACAACCTATCTGCAAGGCTCCACGGTGCCTCTGAATCTCACAGGACTACCTGGGATGTCGATCAGGTTCGGAACGAGCAGCGACGGCATGCCGATCGGGGTGCAACTGGTATCGACTTGGCTGGAGGAGTCGACGTTGCTCCACGCGGCGGCAGAACTTGAGTCAGCAAGCACGGTTCGTCAACTGCGCCCTAACCTTTGATCCTGCTCCGGCGCGCGCGGCAACGAGAAGGCTTGGCCTCGAGATTCATCGGGCGTTGCCCCGGTGACCTTCTTGAACATTGCAATAAAAGCGGACGCGCTGGAAAAACTCAGTTGGAATGCGATCACCGTCGCGGCGACACCGACCATGAGCCGCTCCGTGGCCTGGATCACTCTCAGACGCTGTCGCCATTCGGAAAAGACATACCCAGGTCTCGCTGGTCATCCGGTTGGTGATCGATTTGCGCCTCCGATGGACTGCTCGCTCAGCCAGTTCAGCATCGTCCGAGCTAGCGCCTTCGGCGCCTCCAGAGGAACCATGTGGCCCGACGCTTCGATGATGGCAAGCTTCGATTCCTTGATTCCGTTCTTGAGTTCGAGGGCTTCGTCCAGCTTCCTCAGACGATCCTCGCGCGCGGCCACGACGAGGGTCGGGCATTGAATTTGGAAGAGCTCGCTCATGTCGGTATCGCGCGGGATGGTCGATTGCCGCAGAAATACAGACTTGCCAAGCCGCACGCCCATTGCGCGCACACGTCCGATGAGCGCTTCATCGTGCGCGCGATCTTTGTGAAGCGAAGAAAGAATGGACGTCCGGCTCAGCCCACTGAATGCAGGGGCTGACTCAAGCTGAGCAGCAGCTGCCGCTTTTCGCCTGGATTGCTCAGGGGTGTCTGCGCGCGCCGAGGTCGCGATCAGGATGAGCGCTCGTGCGCGCTCGGGAGCGAGACGAGCCATCGCGCGCGCAACGTACCCGCCCATCGAAAAGCCCACCAGGACGTATTCGTCCGGGGCTCTCGCCAGAGCCATGGTGGCCATCTCTTCGATCGATTCACCGCGGTCCATATCGGCAAAAGCCACGGGCGCATCGCCGAGGTGACCGACCAGCTCGGTCCACAGCGTTCGATCGGCCATGAAGCCAGGGACGAAGAGAAAGGTCATGCCAAGGCCTTGGCAGGAGAGTTCAAACGGACGCAGTCGAGGAGAACTTCGATGGGATGGCGTAGCCGCTTCGCCCTCATGCGGGCGACCTGACTACGACAAGAGTAGCCCGTGGCCAGCAGTTCGTGTTCTTCGCATGCATCAATCGCCTTGGCCCACGATTGCTCGAAGATAGTGCGGGAAGTAGCGACGTTGCGAGTCTCGTGACCGTAGGTTCCCGACATGCCGCAGCAGCCACTGGGGCGTGCCTGCAACTGCAGCCCCGCGCGGCCAAAGACGCTGACCCAGTCGTCCGTACTTCCCGGGACGTTCGTCTTTTCAGTGCAATGTCCGAGCAGCGAGTAAGGCGCAGCTAGCGCCGCAGGGCCAAGCGTCGGGAACACCTCGAGCAGCCACTCCTGGGGCAACAGGATTCTCGGCAAAGTCCCGACGCCCTCCACCTTCTGATACTCCTGGCGATAGACAAGCGTCATGGCGGGGTCGAGACCGACCAGGCTCACACCGTGTCGGGCGAAGTCTTGCAGTTGGCGCGCATTGTTCCTAGCCGCCTTGTTGAAGGCCGGAAGGAAGCCTTGCACCTGCAGTGGCTTGCCATTTGGCAGGAAGGGCGCCAAATAGACGGAGAAGCCCAGGCGCGAAGCCAATTCGATCAGGCTTGCCGCCACCTGGGGTTCAAAGTAGCGCGTGAATGCATCCTGGACGAAAACGATCGTCTTCCTGCGTTGCTCCTCGGGCAGTGCTTCCAGACGTGCCGCGGTGGCCGTTTGAACATCCCATTTCTTCGTGAACTTGCCCCAATCGAAGAGACTCAGGAGGGGACTGTCGACCATGCCCGCACCCTTCTCCAGCCAGCGTCGAACGAGCGCGGCGGACATGATGGCGTTGTAGATCCTCGGCGTTCTCGCGAGATATGGAATTGTGTACTCCAGGGAGCCAATCAGATAGTCTTTGAGCGGCCGTAGGTAGCGGGCGTGGTAGAGCGCAAGAAAACGGGAACGAAACTCCGGTACGCTGACTTTGACTGGACATTGCCCAGCGCACGACTTGCAGGCCAGGCACCCTGCCATGGCTTCGTAGACTTCGTGGGAGAAATCTGTCGATTCGCCGGCGTCACGCTTTCGTGAGTTGCGCCATCGCGCAAGCAGTCCTCGAAGAAAGGGTGCGCCGCGCTGCTCAGCCAGCAGGACATCGACACCGGCGGTCCCTTGAAGCCGAAGCCATTCGCGGATCAATGATGCACGGCCTTTGGGCGAATGCACGCGTTCGCGAGTCGCTTTCCAGGACGGACACATCGCGTCGTCCGGATCGAAGTTGTAGCACGCGCCGTTGCCGTTGCATTTCATCGCAGTGCCATAGCTTTGCCAGACGCGCTCGTCGATCTGCCGATCCGCGTCCCCGCGCATGAAAACCTCATCGACCCGAGACAGTTGTCCGGTGGATCCCGCTGGCGTTGCGATCTTTCCCGGATTGAGCTGGTTGTGCGGATCGAAAGCTGCCTTCAGCGCTTGGAGGGAGGGATAGAGTTCGCCGAAGAAGGCAGGCGCGAACTCCGAGCGCAACCCCTTGCCATGCTCTCCCCAGAGGAGGCCCCCATATTTCTGCGTAAGCCGGGCAACGCTCTCCGTGATCGGCCGGATCAGGGCGGCATCTTTGGGGACCTTCATGTCGAGCGCAGGACGCACGTGAAGCACGCCGGCATCCACGTGCCCGAACATCCCATACTGAAGTCCGTGACTGTCGAGCAGCTCGCGAAACTCGGCGATGTAGTCAGCCAGGTGCTCGGGCGGTACCGCCGTATCCTCCACGAACGGTTGAGGCCGCGCCTCACCCTCGACATTGCCCAGCAAGCCCACCGCGCGCTTGCGCATGGCGTAAACAGCGTCCACCGCTTCGGTACCGATGGCCAATGTGTGTCCCAAGCGCCGGACACTCTTATCCGATTGCAAATGGTGGCAGAAAGCCTGCACCCGCTGCTCCAGTTCACCCTCGTCGTCTGTGCTGAACTCGACCAGATTGATGCCCAGGGTCGGGCAGTCGGAATCTCCTGGGAAGTACGAAGCCACTCTCTGCCAGACGCTGTCCTTCATCGCCAGCGTCAGCACCTTGGAGTCGACGGTTTCGATCGACAGAGGCCGCTGCTGCATGAGTGCCTGTGCATCACGCAATGCATCCATGAAGCTTGCATAGCGAATGTTCACAAGGGTTGTGTGCTTGGGGATCGGCAAGACTCCGAGCGTCGCCTCGACAAGAAAGCCGAGGGAGCCCTCCGACCCGCAAATGACGCTGTTCAGATTGAATCGCCCTTGTTCGTCGCGAAGATGCGCCAAGTCATAGCCAGTCAGGCACCGGTTGAGCTTTGGAAAACGCGACGCAATGAGTTCTGACTGCTCCTCCTGGATGCGCCTGGCGGTCCTGTAGGCAGCGCCAACCACGCCGCTCAGGTTGCACAGCCGCTCCAGCTCGTCCTCTGCGACGCCGGTGCTTTCGTGCCGTGCACCCCCCAGGTAGATGCAGTCCAGGCTCAGCACGTGGTCACGGGTCTTCCCGTAGGTACAACTGCCCTGACCACTCGCATCGGTACTGACCATTCCCCCGATCGTTGCGCGATTCGAGGTCGACAATTCGGGCGCGAAGAACAGGCCGTGCGGCGCGAGCGCGGCGTTGAGCTGATCCTTGACGACCCCGGCCTCGACCCGTACTCGGCGCGCGGCCACATCGATCTCCAGGATCCGGTTCATGTGGCGTGACAGATCGACCACGATGCCATCTGTCAGCGATTGACCGTTCGTACCGGTACCGCCGCCGCGCGGCGTCAAGACGATGCTGTGAAATTCCGAATCGGCAGCAAGCCGGGCCAAGCACTCCACATCAGCGGCATGACGGGGATAGATCGCAGCTTGGGGAAGGCGCTGGTAGATCGAATTGTCGGTCGCCAGCACGGTGCGCTGTGCGTAGGTATCCCCAATTTCCCCCTCAAAACCGGCGTCCTTGAGCCTGCGGCAGAAGGTCCGGTAGCTCTGGGCAATGGGAACAGGCGTGGATACAGGCTTGATGACAGCAATCTTCATACTACGTATCATCATATTATGACTTATCGAGAAATCCAAGCAATCCAGAAACGACGCGGTCACAACGCTGAAGTCCGCAAGGCCTGTCGCTAGACTCCCTTGATGCTTCTGTCTCCCTCCCAATCGATGCCCCAACGCCTCTTCGAGGTGATATCAGAGGACATCCGCCGTGGCGTCTTCCCCGTTGGAGGCAAATTGCCTGTCGAAGCTGACTTGTGCGAGCGATATGGCGTGAGCCGCACAGTGCTGCGCGAGACAGTCGCCCGCATGAGAGCGGACGGCTTGGTGGATACCCAGCAGGGAAGAGGAACCTTCGTGCTGGCGCTGGCCACGCCCCCGGCCTTCCGCTTCAAGGCATCAACGGATGGAGGGGTTCAGTCGATTCTCGACCTGGCGGAGTTGCGGCTGGGCATCGAGGGCACCGCTGCCTCACTGGCAGCGCGCAGGCGTACGCCGGCTCAGTTGGCGCGCCTCAAGAGCTGTCTTGATCGCATGGAGCGTGCGGTTCACGAAGGAGCGAGCGGAACCGATGCGGATCTGGAGTTTCACCAGACGATCGCGGAGGCCACCGGCAATGGGCACTACCGCATGTTCATGGACTATCTGCACAAGTTCTACGCGACCGCCATCGACACCGCACGCTCGCACAGCGCGCAGACGCGGGGTTTGTCTCAGCGCGCACAGGAAGAGCACCGCGCAGTGTATGAGGCGATCGCCGCAGGCGATGCCGAGGCTGCGGAGCGGGCGGTCAAGGCGCACATCCTGGCTGCAGCGGCCAGGATGACGAACCAGCAAACGCAAAATCAAGAGACCTGACGCGCGGCCTGGGCCAAAGGCCGCTGCAGGGTCAGCCATCGCTTGGGTGTCAGGCCGAACGCACTCGCGAACTGGCGTGTCATATGGCTCTGATCTGCAAAGCCGGCATCGGTGGCACATTGCACCAGCGGCAACCCCTTGGCCATCAGAGTGCGGGCGACGTCGAGGCGGCGCATCGTCATGTAACGAGAGGGGCTGGTGCCGAAGAACTGCCGAAAGTCGCGAGACAGACTCCAGCGATCCCTGCCACTTGCCCTGGCCAGTACATCGAGGTCGATGCGCAAGTGCGGCTGGCTGTCGATGAAGTCCCTTGCCACCGACGCCGCGCGCGGATCCACCGAATGGCGCCGCTCGTTCCCCGCGGCCTGCTGCAAGGCAAGCGCCAGATCCAGCAACTGATCTTCGAACGTCAACACGTCCTGTGCATCGCCAGGCCGGTGCAACAAGGCTCGCACTGCAGCGTGAAGCACGGAGTTGCGCGAAACGCCCTCGCCAAGCAACGGGAGCGCTCCACCGCCGAGCACTGTCTGCAGCATGTCAGGACGAATGTGAATGATGCGATAGGTATAGCCGCCGGCAGTCCCCGACCAACCATCGTGAGCTTCATCCGGGCAGATGACGACGGTCTCTCCGGGCTTGCTGTGGACGAGTTGTCCTCGGTAATGCATCGATTGCACGCCGAAGGTGGTCATCCCGATCGCGTATGTGTCATGCCGGTGCATTCCGTACGAAGCACCCCGGAAGTAGGCCTCGATCATCCGCACGCTCGGCGTGTCTAGCCAGACGCGCATCCAATCGCCCCCAGAGGCAGCGCTTCGCTCAGCCCTCGAATCAGGCTCGGAGCATTGGAAATCAGAAGGACGCATCGTGCAGACCGCCTGTGAAAGCGAGGAAGCCACAGCAAATCGTTTGCGAATCATTATGCATCGCAGCCCTCCTGGCACCGGCCCGCCGCGGTCAGAGGCGGCGCCACTGGCCGACGCACAAAGCTTCAAGACTCTGCGGGATCGGTCGAACTAGCCTCGCCAGTATCAATTCACTGAACGCAGCGGAGTTTTCACCCATGATCACCACGGATGTCGCGATCGAATTTCCCGTAGAACGTTCCACTCGGGCTCTCAGCCCGCAGGAGCGCCAGGACCTCATCGACAGCAAGCCCAGCTTCGGCTCTCGCTTCACGGATCACATGGTCGTCGCGAGTTATTCCGCAGAAGAAGGTTGGCACGGGTTCTCCGTGGTGCCGTTCGCGCCCTTCGTGATGCATCCCGCGTCGGCCGTTCTGCACTATGGGCAATCGATCTTCGAGGGGCTCAAGGCATACGCGTCACCGAACGGTGGTGTGGCACTCTTTCGTCCTGAGCAGAACGCACGACGTTTTGCCGCCAGCGCGAGGCGCATGGCCATGCCACCTGTACCGGAGGAGATGTTCCTGCAATCCTTGCACGCACTGGTGAAGATCGAGCGAGAGTGGGTCCCGAGGGCACCAGGCGCGGCCTTGTATCTGCGTCCGATCATGTTCGCAAGGGACACCCAGCTCGTGACGAAACCATCGAAAACCTATACGTTTGCCGTTATCGCCGGCCCTGTGTCGGAGTACTTTGCCAAGGGCGTCGCACCGGTTTCCGTATGGATCTCGAGAAACTACATCCGCGCCGCGCGCGGAGGCACGGGCGAAGCCAAGACTGCAGGCAACTACGCGGGCAGCTTTGCCGCCCAGGCTGAGGCATTCGAGAACGGTTGCGAGCAGGTCGTATGGCTCGATGCATTCGATCGCCGAACCATCGAGGAGATGGGGGGCATGAATGTCTATTTCGTCTTGAAGGATGGCCAAAACACGAAGCTGGTCACTCCGAAAGCCACGGGCACGCTGCTCAAAGGCATTACAAGGGAAAGTCTCTTCACACTCGCCGAAGATCTTGGCTACACCGTCGAGGAGCGTGAGATCGATCTCGATGAGTGGCGCGAAGGCTGCCGAACAGGCACGATCACCGAGGCCTTCGCCTGTGGGACAGCGGCCGTGATCGTGCCGATCGGCCGAGCCAAGATGGCCGATGCGCCAGACATCGTTGTCAATGGCGGAGTCGCAGGGCCTGTGGCAACCCAACTGCGAGAGCGACTTCTCGGGATCCAGCATGGAACCCAAGAAGACACGCATGGCTGGATGGCGCGGGTTGCGGTCTAGCAACTGCCGTCCATGATCGCGCTCCGGAGGTGGTCAAAGCGACACAGCCCCCGGCGACATTGCGCGCGGCATCCTCGTGAACTAACGAGGCAAAGCCGCCGCGATTTCCCGGAGAAGCTCTTTCATCCAAGTGTGCGCGTTGCTGTGGATGTGTCGATGTTGGGAGTAGATCATCCATTCGAACTCCGGGACGTCGAAAGGCAAGGGTTTGCAGACGATTCCCTGAGCAGTCAATTTGTTGCCGATGCGCTCCGACACTACACCCAGTAGATCAGTCTCGCGCAGCATCTCGGGAACCAGTAGCCACTGCGGGACGTTGATGGATATCTTTCGGCTCAACCCCTGCGCCGCAAGCTTGCTGTCGACGAAACGAAGATCGGTCGGACTCATGGCGACGCGAAGATGTCGCGCGTCGAGGAAACGCTTGAGGGTCATCCGCCCCGTACTCAACGGGTGGCCTTTCCTCATTGCACAAACCATCTTGTCCGAAAGAAGCGCCTCGGAATGAATGGACTTTCCGTGAGTGAGCTCGAAGCTGATCGCGAAGTCGAGCTGGTCTTCCTCCAGTGCCCGGATCGAGCGCTCCGGCGACATGTGCAGGACATCGAGCGCGATGCCCGGCGCAACGTTCGTGAGTCTGTGCATGCAGCCTGGGAGCAGGAGCGAACCGACCAGATCCGACATGCGGATGGTGAATGTGCGCTGCGAGATGCCGGGGTCAAAGAGGGAGTCGCTGTGGACCAGCCGTTCGGTTTGAAGAAGTATCTGGCGAACGGACTCCCCCAACTCGATGGCTCGTGCCGTCGGCTCCATCCCGTGAGCCGTTCGCACCAGCAGCTCATCCTTGAAAAGAACCCGCAATCGCGACAGAGCATTGCTCATGGCCGGCTGACTCATGGCGGCGCGCGCCGCTGCGCGCGTCACGTGGCGCTCCACCATTAGGGCATCGAACATGACCAGAAGGTTCATGTCGATCGAACGGAGATTGATTCGCACAGGCTACCTACTATTCATACATTCAATAAAAGCGCACCCCCACTATAAGACTACTTCCACTATCCTGCAGTCAGTGCTTTCTCGGTGAAAACCAGCCACACTGAAGACGCGCGAAGGAGCCTGAATATGAACACGAACGCTGACACCTCCATCGATGCCGTGGCCTCGCGACTGAGCCGGGCAATCACTTTCCTGTTCGTGCCCGGAAACCGGCCTGACCGGTTTGCGTCCGCTTGGTCGAGCAAGGCCGACGTGGTCGTCCTGGATCTCGAAGCCTCGGTTCATCCGGATAGCAAGAGCACCGCCAGGGTCGAGGTGGCGAGATGGCTCCCCAGCGCGCCGGACCACGTTACAGCCCTGGTGCGCCTCAACCGGCCTGGGACCGAGGATGTGGCCCGGGACATCGAAGCGCTGGCCGTGCTGCGTGGATTCGGCCTGATGTGTTCCGGCGCCGAGTTGGGGGCCGACATCGATCGGCTCCTGCTTGAGGCCCAGGGAAAGTCGCCGGTCGTGCTGCTTGTGGAAACAGCTTTGGGAGTCGAGCAGGCCAATCAGCTGGCGGCTTTGCCCGGTGTCTGTCGGCTGGCCTTCGGGAACATGGACTACGCAACAGAGCTCAATCTCGGGCCCGAGCACTGGGGCCTTATCTATCCCAGTTCCCGGATTGTGGTGGCGTCCAGATGCGCCAAGCTTCCGCCACCCATCGCAGGGGTTACCGCCAACATCCGGGATCGAGACGCGGTCACCCGCGAAGGCGGCTTCGAACGCAGCTTGGGATTTGGCGCCAAGATGTGCATCCATCCCGGGCAACTTGAATGGGCTCGCCAAGTCTTTGAACCCACCGACGAAGAACGCGAATGGGCCCGGCGCATCCTCGAAGCCACCGCCAATTCGCACGCAGTCAGCGTTGACGGCCAGATGATCGACCGTCCCGTAATCGAACGCGCCTCGCGCATCCTTGAGCGCGCGAGGGCGCGCACTTCCTAGCCCGTATCAGGATCAGGTCCGGAGACTTCCGGTCCTGCGTTCTTCGCTCGGGGACGGGCCTCATACGGCGCCCATCGTCGTCTCTTCGGGCAGAGCGCTTCATCCTTGGCCCGCATGGCGCCATGGGTGCGCCACCTGCGCGGCACCCCATTATCCATCACAGGAATATCAGCATACCAATCATCCATTGGACCGATTGAGCCCGCGCTTCTAAATTTCCCTCCAGCGAATCAGCGCTATCACCTAAACCGGAGAAATTCCATGGCAGCAGCAGACGTCCTGAAGGACAAAATCAAAGTCGTCATGTTCGATCAGTACGGCACCGTCGTCGACATGCAAGGGGGCCTTACCGAGATCGCCACGCCCTTCCTGAAGGAAAAGGGATGGACTGGCAACCCCAGTTCGTTCGTCACGTGGTGGCGTCGCACCCACTTCGAGAATTCGATGATCGACGGGTTGCTGCACAAGGAGCACACCCCCTATCGGGAGATCGGCCATCGCGCGGTGAGCTACACGCTGGATCGCGCCGGCATCAAGTACACGCCCGAAGAAGTGCGCTACCTGGTCAGCTGCATCGAGAAGCTGAAGTGCTTCCCCGATGTCCCTGAAGCGCTGGCGCGCCTGCAGACCCGCTACAAGATCGTCGTTCTCTCCAATGGCGATCGCGACATGCTCGAGACCGCCAAGGCGTACCACGGCATCCCCTTCGACAAGGTCATCTCGGTGGCCGAGGCGAACTCCTTCAAGCCTCACGTGGCTACCTACACCAAGGGCGCCGAGATCATGGGCGTGCGCATGGACGAAGTCCTCTTCGTTGCGAACCATGCGTTCGACTGCCTAGGTGCGAAGTCCGCGGGCATGCACAGCGCATTCATCGATCGCCGCAAGCGCCCGTTCGGCGGCACCCCCCACCAGCCGGACCTGTGGGTCGACGACATGAAGTCGCTTGCCGACATCATGGTGTAAGAGCATGGGGCCGCTCGCCGGAATCCGCATTCTCGATCTGAGCCGGGTGGTGTCGGGCCCCTTCTGCAGCATGCTGCTGGGGGACCTCGGTGCCGAGGTAATCAAGATCGAGGAGCCTGCGCACGGAGATGACAGCCGCGCCTTCGGGCCACCGTTCAGTGGTGGCGAGAGCGCGTACTTCCTGTCCGTGAACCGCAACAAGCGCAGTTGTGCAGTCAATCTTCGGGACAAGGAGGGCGTGAGCATTGTGCGCAGGCTGGCCGAACAGTGCGATGTGCTGCTGGACAACTTTCGGCCAGGCACGATGGCAAGACTGGGTCTCAACCACCGCGAGTTGCGCTCCGTTAACCCAAAGCTGATCAGCTGCTCTATCACCGGCTTCGGCCGCACGGGCAAGGATGCCCAGCGCCCTGGCTACGACCTGATCATCCAGGGGGAGTCGGGAATCATGGACATCACCGGAGACCCCGATGGTCCCCCGACAAAAGTGGGAACATCGATCGCCGACCTGCTGACGGGCCAGTTTGCCTCGCAAGGGATCATGGCCGCGCTGCTCGAGCGGGTCCGTACCGGCAAGGGCAGGCACGTCGAAGTGTCGATGCTGGATTGCATGGCCTCGTTGCTGACGTTCAACGCTGGAATCTACTTCACTACAGGTCAGTCGCCCAAGCGGCGCGGGAACACCCATGCCACGATCGCGCCGTACGAAACCTTCAAGACATCGGATGGGTGGCTGAACATCGGCGTTGCCAATGACAAGTTCTGGCAGCTCTTTTGCGGTGTGATCGAACGCCCCGACTTGGCCGCCGATCCTCGCTATGCCAAGGCTGTGGACCGCGTGAGACTGCGGGAGGACCTGGTCCCGATCGTGGCCGAGATCGTCGCAACCCGGCCGCGCAGCCATTGGATCAAGAATTTGGGGCGCGCCGGTGTCCCATACGGCGACATTCGTTCCGTGCAGGAGGTCTGTGAGGCCGAGCAACTGACTTCACGTGACATGGTCATCCGCATGGACCACCCCACCGCTGGGGTCGTGCGCAACATCGACAGCCCGCTGCGCTTCGACGACCAGAACGATGACAGCCACACGCCGCCACCTTTGCTCGGACAGCATACCTCCGAGGTCCTCAACGAATTCCTGGGCCTGAAACCGGAAGAGATCGCACAGTTGGTAAGTCGCGGTGTCGTTCGATGCCAGGAAGTGCAGGTCAGCCATGGATGAGCAAGTCGCAAGGCGTGCGTTCGAGGAGGCGTTGAGTTCGCATGAGCCTGCTTTCGAGCGGTTCTTTCTTGCCCGCCTGCTCGACCTTCAGTTCGCCTATGAAAGCGAGAGCTGCATCGTCATGTTCGAGGCCAAGGACTTCATGTTCAACCCACAGGGCTCCCTGCATGGCGGAATCATCGCCACCGTGATGGACATCTCGATGGGTCATCTGCTCAAACATGTCCAGGGGCCCGGCACGACCCTCGAGATGAAGACGCAATACGTGAAGGCTGCAAGGCAGGGAACGCTGCGATGCGTCGGTGAGCTCACCAAGCTCGGCCAAGGCGTTTCTTATCTGCGCTCGACGCTGACGGATGACGTTGGCGACGTGGTGGCGTTCGCGACGGCGACCTGGAAACGCCTGAAGTGAACCACATTGCCACGAGATGCCCGGTTCGGGCTGATCGGGGCAAGACCGAATGGCCGGACACGAGGTGATTTGCCCGGCCTCCTGAACAACTAACTCTGGAGACTTCAATGAAAAAAATGCTGCGCTGGGCGTCGGCAGGGATCGCCCTTGCCGTCTTGACAGGACACACGATGGCGGCAGACTGGCCTGATCGCATGATTCGGGTCGTGGCTCCCTACGGACCGGGAGGTGGCGTCGACGTGTTCACACGACCGATCGCGGCACGTCTGACGCAAACGCTCGGCCAACCGGTGATCGTTGACAACCGGCCGGGCGCAGGCGGCACGATCGGCGTGAAGAACGTTGCCGAAGCACCCGCGGACGGGTACGCGATCATGTCCGGCGGCGTGCATCAGCCGATGGCCGAGGGTCTCTATGCGAAACGGGGCTACGACCTCGACAAGGACTTCGTTCCCGTCGCGCTCACGGCGCGGGTACCCAGCGTGCTGGTGGTCACCTCCTCGGCTCCGTATGGCTCTGTCAAAGAGCTGATCACGTACGCGAAGGCGAACCCGGGCAAGATCAACTACTGCTCCTCGGGCAATGGCACGGCACAACACATCGTGGGTGAGCAATTCAAACGCCTCGCCGGCGTTTCGATGACGCATGTGCCCTACCGCGGAACGGCCGCGGCGATGACGGATCTAATCGCCGGTCAATGTGACATCATGTTCGACGGACTCGGTACATCAGCGCAGCAAATCCGCGGCGGAAAGATTCGCTTGCTCGCGGTTGCCGCCGCCAAGCGAACGCCCCTCTTCCCAGATGCGCCAACGCTGAAGGAGGCCGGAGGCCCCGACATGGACGCGACGATCTGGTACGGCTGGTGGGTGC
>Ga0065704_10070612_pt1 | contig 19132 bp, 19 predicted proteins | sample SwiRhicommuniRL2_FD_59091 | JGI IMG/M metagenome (GOLD analysis project Ga0065704, IMG submission 59091) | Switchgrass rhizosphere bacterial communities from Rose Lake, Michigan, USA - RL2 v2 (version 2) | ecosystem: Host-associated > Plants > Roots > Rhizosphere > Soil | place: East Lansing, MI
AGCTGCGCAAGAACACCGGTGATGACCGTCGTCGTACCCACGACATGAACACCGCCAACTGGATCCCTGACCTGTTCATGAAGCGCGTCTTCGATGACGGCAAGTGGACCCTGTTCTCGCCATCCGAAGTACCGGACCTGCACGACCTGACCGGCAAGGCTTTCGAAGAGCGCTACGAGTACTACGAAGCCCTGACCGAGTACAACAAGATCAAGCTGTTCAAAGTCGTCCAGGCCAAAGACCTGTGGCGCAAGATGCTCTCGATGCTGTTCGAAACCGGTCACCCATGGCTGACCTTCAAGGACCCGTGCAACCTGCGCAGCCCGCAGCAGCACGTGGGCGTGGTCCACAGCTCGAACCTGTGCACCGAGATCACCCTGAACACCAACAAGGATGAGATCGCGGTCTGCAACCTGGGCTCGATCAACCTGCCGAACCACATCGTCGACGGCAAGCTGGACACCGCCAAGCTGCAGCGCACCGTGAACACCGCCGTGCGCATGCTCGACAACGTGATCGACATCAACTACTACTCGGTGCCACAGGCGAAGAACTCCAACTTCAAGCACCGTCCGGTCGGCCTGGGCATCATGGGCTTCCAGGACGCCTTGTACCTGCAGCACATCCCGTACGGTTCCGATGCCGCGGTCGAGTTCGCCGACAAGTCCATGGAAGCGGTCAGCTACTACGCGATCCAGGCTTCCTGCGACCTGGCCGACGAGCGTGGCGCCTACGAGACGTTCCAGGGTTCGCTGTGGTCCCAGGGCATCCTGCCGCTGGACTCGCAACAGATCCTGATCGCCCAGCGTGGCCAGAAGTACATCGACGTTGACCTGAACGAATCCCTGGACTGGGCACCGGTTCGCGCCCGTGTGCAGAAAGGCATCCGTAACTCCAACATCATGGCCATCGCACCGACCGCCACCATCGCCAACATCACCGGCGTGTCGCAGTCGATCGAACCGACCTACCAGAACCTGTATGTGAAATCGAACCTGTCGGGCGAGTTCACCGTGATCAACCCGTACCTGGTTCGCGACCTCAAGGCCCGTGGCCTGTGGGACTCGGTCATGATCAACGACCTGAAGTACTACGACGGTTCGGTACAGCAGATCGAACGCATCCCGCAAGAACTCAAAGAGCTCTACGCAACGGCCTTCGAAGTGGACACCAAGTGGATCGTCGACGCCGCCAGCCGTCGCCAGAAGTGGATCGACCAGGCTCAATCGCTGAACCTGTACATCGCCGGCGCTTCGGGCAAGAAGCTGGACGTGACCTACCGCATGGCTTGGTACCGTGGCCTGAAAACCACTTACTACCTCCGTGCCCTGGCCGCGACCAGCACCGAGAAGTCGACCATCAACACCGGCAAGCTGAACGCGGTTTCCAGCGGCGGCAACCACGGTGACGATTCGGTCCTGGCTGCTCCAGCCGGTCCTGCGCCAGTGCCAAAAGCCTGCGCGATCGACGAGCCGGATTGCGAAGCTTGCCAATAAGCTGAGCGAGTGGGCGCGTAAAGGCGCCTACTGAAAGAAACCCCCGATAGACCGCTGGTTTATCGGGGGTTTTCTTTTGCCTGGAGGAACACCCCAAGGCAAATGTGGGAGCAAGGCTTGCCCGCGATGACGGTGACACACCTCATAAGGATGCGAACTGACCCACCGCTACCGCGAGCAAGCTCAGCTCCCACATTGGAATGCGTACGACTGTGGGAGCGAGCTTGCTCCGGGCGGCGATCCGACGATGAGGCCAGAACAAACAACACAAATCACCGCCCATGAAAAAAGCCCCTCTTGCGAGGGGCTTCTTGTGCAGCCTTCAAGCCACTATCGATATCAAGCCATCTGAATGATGGTCTGCATGATAGTGCTTTGGGTGGAGATGGTCTTGGCGTTCGCCTGGTAGTTGCTTTGCGCCTTGATCAGCTCGACCAGTTCGTTGGTCAGGTTGACGTTGGATTCTTCCAGGGAGTTGGAAACGATCGAACCCAGGGTACCGGTTTGCGGGGCATCGTAGCCCGGGATGCCCGACGCGAAGGTTTCTTTCCAGCTGGTGCCGCCTACCGGCTGCAAGCCTTGCTCGTTGGTGAAGCTGGCGAGCGCGAGCTGGCCGATCGGCTTGGTCTGGTTGTTGCTGAAGTTGGCCAGCAACACACCACTGCCGTCGATGGTCAGGTTGGTGATCTGGCCAGTGGCGTAGCCGTTCTGGGTTGGGATCGAGCGGGCGGTGTCGGCGTTGAATTGGGTGGTGTTGCCCATGGAAATCGTGATGGTTGGCGCACTCGCGGCGCCGTTGGCGGCCCATACGCCGTTGGTCACAGTGCCGGGAACCCAACCGGTCAGTACCAGATCGCTATTGACCGTCGCTGGCGGCGTGGTGACCGTGGTCAACTTGCCGCTCGAATCGAAGTTCATGGTCGAAGGGACCGGCGCAGTAGCGCCCGTCGTGGTCGGCAAGGTGCCGTTCAGGTTACGACCATCGATCAAGGTATAGACGTTCCAGGTGTTGCCGGCAGTCTTGACCATGTATTGGTCCATGGAGTGCTGGTTACCCTGAGTATCGTAGACCGGGGTGGTGAATTGTTTGGTGAACGTGGCGGTGTCGCTTGGATTGAACGCCGCGGTGATCGCCGTTGCCGTCGAATTCAGGTTGATCGTCGAGGAAACCAGGCTGGTGGCGCTCGGCGGCAGGTTCGAGGTGTCGATGCGCAGGTCGGTCAAGATGCCGTTCTGGATCTTGCCGTTGGCATCCACGCCATAGCCCTGCAGGCGCGAAGTGCCGTCGCTGTTGGTGATATAGCCTTCCTTGTCGGTCTTGAAGGTACCGGCACGGGTGTAGCTCAGGGAGCCGTCATTGCTCAGGACAAAGAAGCCCTGGCCCTGGATGCCCATGTCCAGTACGTTGCCGGTGTTGTTCACATCACCCTGGCCGAACTGCTGGGAAACGTTGGCCAGGCGCACGCCGTTACCGACGGTCTTGCTGCCCGAACCCAGCTTGGTGGCCGAGTAGACGTCTTCGAATTCCGCGCGGGACGATTTGAAACCGGTGGTCGCCACGTTGGCGATGTTGTTGCCGGTCACGTCCAGCTGTTTGTTGGCTGCATAGAGACCGCTAAGGCCGATGTTGAAAGACATGTTGACTCCTTTTGCCGGTTAGTCGGCTCTACATACCAATAGTTTGTACTTTGGACAGGGCAATGCTGCCCAGCCCGGCCAGGTTGAGCATCAGCTCACCGCCCGTCTGGCTGATCGTCACGCTGCTGACCGTGGCCGGCAGGTTGGTGATCAGCGACGTGGCCTTGCCGTCGATGGTGGTCGAGGCCGCGAAGGTGTAAGTGCCCGATTCAACGACCGCGCCCGCATCGTTCTTGCCGTCCCAGATGAACGCGGAGTTGCCGGCGTTCTGGCTGCCCAAGTCGATGGTGCGAACGGTCTTGCCGTCCTTGTCCACGATCTTGACCGCGACGGAGGACACCGATGTTGGTACCACCACCGTGCCATTGAGGCTCTTGGAGGTATCGACCACAGCCTTGTCGCCCGGGGCAATGACCGAGCGACCGACCAGCGACGAGGCTTGCAGGGCCTGGGACGAGTTGTAGTTGCCGGCGATGCCGCTCACGGTCTCGTTGAGGGTGGTGATGCCTTCCAGGCTGCTGAACTGCGCCAGTTGGGCAACGAACTCGCCGTTATCCTGTGGCTCCAGCGGGTTCTGGTTTTTCAGCTGGGTGACCAGCAACTGCAGGAACGCATCCTTGCCCAATTCCTTCTTGCCGGTGGCCGCACCGGTCGCCGCGCCCAGGGCATCGGTGGTGGTGCTGGTCTTGACCGAGGAGTTGGCCAGAATCTCGTTGAGGCTCAAACCACTTGTTGTACTGGTAACGCTCATGTGACTCGCCCCTTATCACTGACCGAGGGTCAGGACCTTCTGCATCATGGTTTTGGCGGTGTTCATCATTTCGGCGTTGGTCTGGAACGAACGACTGGCGGAAATCATGTCGGCCATTTCTTCGACGACGTTGACGTTCGGGTAGTAGACATACCCCTTGGCATCAGCGGCCGGATGGTTTGGCTCATAACGGGCTTCGAGGTTGCTCTGGTCTTCGACCACGCCAAGCACCTGCACGCCCTGCCCGGCCGCGTCCTGCTCCTGGAACAGCGAGTCGCTACCGCCGGACTGGCCACCCTGGAACATGGTGGCGAATACCGGGTGGCGGGCGCGGTAGGTCTGGTCGATGCTCGACGAAACGGTCTCGGCGTTGGCGATGTTACTGGCGACGGTGTTCAGGCGAGTGGTCTGGGCACTCATGGCACTGCCGGCAATGTTGAATACGCTAGCAATCGACATGGCTTACTCTCCGCGCAGGGCCGATACCAGCCCTTTGAACTTGCTGTTGAGCAGGGTGAAGCTGGCCTGGAAGTTCACGGAGTTTTCCGCGTAGTTGGACTGTTCCAGTTGAGCGTCTACGGTGTTCTGGTCGATCGAAGGCTGCATCGGCGTGCGATACATCAGCGATTCGTCGCCATTGCCCAGGCCTTCGGCTTCGATATGACGGCTGTTGGTCATGTTCAAGGCGAAGTGGCCGTTCTTGGTCTTCTCGTTCTGCTCGGCGAGCACTTTGGAAAAGTCCAGGTCACGCGCCTTGTAGTTCGGGGTGTCGGCGTTGGCGATGTTGTTGGCCAGGACTTCGGCACGCTGGGCGCGGAAGCTCAGGGCCTGTTCGTGGATACCGAGCGCTTTATCGAAGCTGATGCTCATGTCGGAAACCTTTGGGTGACCAGAATGTACGTGCGATGAACTTAGCAAGCAGCGTGCCACTTTGGAAAACCCCATAAACCGGGGCTTTGCGGGCATCGGCAAAGCGGCAATGCCAGAAAAGCGGCAACTGGCTTCCGCTGGCTGCCGCTTTTCTGCCGCTTCTCAAGGGCAAATGACATTCGAACTGTGGGAGCGGGATTAGTGGTGACCGGCAGGCATAAAAAAACGGGAGCCCGTGGGGACTCCCGTTTTTTGACAGTTCAAGCCAATCACTTTGCCTGGTAGATGATCCCCGGACTGCACTGGACCATCTGGTAATGATCCGGCAAACCGTTCAACGCCTCGGAGGCACCGAGGAACAGGTAGCCGCCCGGCTTGAGCGTGCTGTGGATGCGCAGCAGGATGTCTTTCTTCACTTCGGCGGAGAAGTAGATCAGTACGTTGCGGCAGAACACGATGTCGAACTTGCCCAGGCTGGCATAGCTATCCAGCAGGTTGAACGAGCGGAACTCCACCCGGCTCTTGATCGGCGCCTTGACCACCCATTTACCCGGCCCTTTCGGATCGAAGTAACGTTGCAGGCGATCCGGCGACAGGCCCCGGCCGATAGCCAGGCTGTCGTACTCGCCGGTCTTGCAGTTATTGAGCATGGTCCCGGACAGGTCGGTGGCGACAATCTGCACGCCGCCTTTCAACTGGCCGAGGTTGGACCGCTCGAACTCATCGATGGACATCGACAGCGAATAGGGTTCCTGCCCCGACGAACAGGCCGCCGACCAGATCCGCAGACGCTGGCCCGGGCTGGCCTTGATGGCCGCCGGCAGCACTTTGTTCTTCAACACCTCAAACGGATAGGTGTCACGAAACCACAAGGTTTCGTTGGTGGTCATCGCGTCCACCACCATTTCGCGCAAGCCACTGCGCGGTTGGGTCTGGATACGCTGCACCAGTTCGCCCAATGACTTGAGGCCCTGCTGTTCCATCAATTTATTGAGACGGCTCGACACCAGGTATTGCTTGTTTTCACCAAGCAAGATGCCACAGGCTTTTTCCAGGAAGACCCGGAACTGTTCGAAATCCAAATTACCCGTAGACAAGATACCGCCTCTTTCATCGTGTTGACTTGCCGGGCGCACAACGCGCCCGACCTTTTATTCTGCTGCCTTGATCCGCTCGACGACCCGGGAAGCCAGGTCATCTGGACGGAATTTCGCCAGGAAATCGTCGGCGCCGACCTTCTTGACCATCGCCTGGTTGAAAACCCCGGACAACGAAGTATGCAAGATGATGTGCAGCTTTTGCATGCGCGGATCGCTGCGGATTTCCGACGTCAGGGTGTACCCATCCATCTCCGGCATTTCAATGTCGGAGATCATCATCAGGAACTCTTCCTCAGGCTTCTTGCCCTCGTCGACCAGCTTGCGCAGGTAATCGAGCGCCTGTCGCCCGTCGTTCAACGCCACCACCTCGACACCGACCGTTTGCAGGCAACGGGTCACCTGCTTGCGGGCCACTGAAGAGTCGTCGACGGTCAACACCCGCAGCGAAATCGCCTTGTGCTGGGTTTCGGCATCCACCACTCCCACGGAGATCGCTTCCGGCGTGGGCGCTACTTCGGCGAGGATCTTCTCCACGTCGATGATTTCCACCAACTGGTTATCGACCCGGGTCACTGCCGTGAGGTAGTGATCGCGGCCGGTGCCCTTGGGCGGTGGATGGATCTCTTCCCAGTTCATGTTGACGATGCGCTCCACCGAGCGAACCAGGAATCCCTGGGTCTTGGTGTTGTACTCGGTGATGATCACAAACGGATTGCTCTGGTCCAGCAGCCGGCCGGAACCGGTCGCCATCGCCAGGTCGAGAATCGGGATGGTCGCACCCCGGATATTGGCCACACCGCACACGACGGGGCTGGATTTGGGCATCAGGGTCAGCTTGGGGCATTGCAGCACCTCGCGGACCTTGAATACGTTGATCCCATACATTTGTTGGCCGTCGAGACGGAACAACAACAGCTCCAGGCGATTCTGACCGACCAGCTGAGTGCGCTGGTTTACCGAATCCATTACTCCCGCCATGCCCTGACTCCTACCTAACGCTAATGTGTCCGACGCGCATTCATTCACTAAACGGCACGGGGCTTGCTATTGAACCGGCATGAACGCACAAACGACATTTTCTCGACGCCTGACCACTCACTGCCGCCACTGGCTCGGTGCACTGCTGGCTGTCTGCCTGTTCACTTCGGGCGGTCCTGCCCTTGCTGCTGTTCCGGTTACCTTGCCTGATCTCCTTATCGGCGTCACTCAGGGCTTTCTTGAATTCACCGTAGAAGACTATCTGGCTACCAGTCAAACGGAAGGTCGCTATGAAATCGAAGTCAACCAACTCGACCCGCGCCTGCGCATGCCGATGTGCGACAAGGAATTGACTGCTTCGCTGGAGAGCCCTGCCCGGCCCCTGGGACGCGTCACGGTGAAGGTTCGTTGCGACAGCGCCGCGCCCTGGACGGTGTTCGTGCCCGCTCAAGTGCGCCTGTTTCGGGAAATTGTCACCACCACTCGTCCGCTCAAGCGGGCCGGAATCGTCGAGCCCCAGGACGTGATGTTGCGTGAACGGGACATCAGCCAGATCACCCAGGGCTTCCTGACCTCCGTCGACCAGGCCATCGGGCAGAAACTTGTCCGACCAATGGTCGCCGATCAGGTCGTGACGCTGGTGCATCTGGAGCAGGCCGAGGTAGTCCGCAAGGGCGACCAGGTTGTGATCACCGCCCGCACCGGTTCCCTGGCCGTGCGGATGCCCGGCGAGGCCCTGTCCAACGGCGGTATGCGTGAACAGATACGGGTAAAAAACCTCAATTCCCAGCGCGTGATCAAGGCGCAGGTGATGGCCCCGGGCCAAGTGGAAGTGGCGATGTAGTGATCTGGTAGAGGAGGTAGAAAGCTGGCGCTTGATCCCGGTGTTCCCTAGACTGTGCCTTACGCAAAGGCAAGCGCAGACGTGCGCAAGTTCATTTCATAAATGAGCCTAAAGTTATTTTGGGGATGGCCGAAAACATGGCAAGCGTCCAAATACCCAGAGGTTTTTTACCATGGTCATCGATTTCAATCGTTTAAACAGCTCTTCACCGCTGCCAGGCACCACGCGTACCAGCGCCACCAAGGAAACCGCCGAAGCCGGCAAATCCGCACCGCTGCCTACACCAGCCGAACAGGTCAGCAACGGGGAGTCGGTACACCTCAGCAATGAGGCTCAGCAGTTGCAGAAGGTCACTGACAAGCTGCGCGATCAACCTGTCGTCGACAACGCCCGCGTGGCCGAGTTGAAAGCAGCAATCGCTGATGGCAGCTACAAAGTCGACAGCAACCGCGTAGCCAGCAAACTGCTCAACTTCGAAGCCCAGCGCTAGGCCGCCGCCTGCGCCAGGCTTTTGGACGCTAAGACCCAAGGCCAGCCATGCACGACACTCATTTGTTGCAATTGATCATCGACGACTTTGTTCCAGCGCAACAGCTACTGGAATTGTTGCAGGCCGAATCCGTGGCATTGCACGGTCGTGACATGCCTCTGCTGGAGAATATCCTGGCGCAGAAACAGGCCTTGATCATCCTGCTTGACCAGCATGGCCGCAAACGCAGCGAGATCCTCGTCAGCCTCAACCTGCCCGCCAGCCATGAAGGCCTCGAGCAACTGGCCAGCCAGTCGACGATTGGCGATCAGCTACTGTCCCAGAGCAAAGTACTCAACGACCTGCTCGCCCAATGCCAGGCAACCAACGCTCGCAACGGCCAGTCGATCCTGATGCAGCAGGCCGCCACCGCCAACCAGTTGCGCATCCTCAACGGTGGCGAGATCCCGACGCTGTATGACGCTAGCGGTTCAACGGCCAGAATGGTCAAGCATCGCCCGCTCAGCCAGGCATGAAACGAACAATGCCTTCGCTCTATCAACGCGCGATACATGCTGGCAAAATGCCGGCCATTCGTAGTCGTATTTTGCCTGGAGATTGACTCACCGTGTTCAATGCCTCAAACGCGGATGATGCTCCGCAGCCACCCAAGGTCCTCACCACGCCCCTGGAAATCTCCGGCAACCTGCGGATGCTGCAAGAGAGCCACGACCCACTGATCATCACCTTCCACGAACGTAGCCAGCGCTTCCAGAGCTACCTGGTCAACGTCGATCGTGAGACCAACTCCATTGCCCTGGATGAAATGATTCCCCGGGACGGCGAGCGTTTCCTGCTGGCGGGCGAGCCTTTTCGTGTCGAGGGTTTCCATGACGGCGTGCGTATCGCATGGGATGGCAAGGGCCCACTGACCATCGATGAATCCAGCGACGGTCGCTGCTATCGCGGCGCCCTGCCCGACGAAGTGGTCTACCACCAACGTCGCAACGCCTTCCGCGCCGCCCTGAAACTGGCACAACTGGTGAGCGTTGAACTGGGCGGTGACAAGCTCAAGTCCCCGGTGGACGGCAAGCTGCTGGACATCTCTGCCACCGGTTGCAAGTTGCGGTTTGACGGCGACATCACGGAGCGACTGCAATTGGGCCAGGTGTACGAGCGCTTCATCGCGGCCCTGCCTTTTGGCAACATGACCGCGCCAGTCGAGCTGCGTTACCTGCATTTCGAAGAAAGGATCAACACCACGTTCGCCGGCGTACGCTTCCACAACATCAGTGGCCTGGTGCAACGGCAGGTCGAGCGGTTCGTCTACCAGCTCCAACGAGAAGCCCGGCGCTTCGATAAAGACGACCTCTGATTTTCGAGGCAAAAAAAACGGGCAGTCCCTTGCGGCGACTGCCCGTTTTTTCATGCCTGCTTCAAGGCCTGGCCTGGGTAAAACTCGGTGTCTCAGGCTCCTCAGGCCCAGTCTCGGCCTCGGTCGCGGTCTCAGTGGCCGGCTCAGGCTCCACGTCCGGATTGGCCGGAGCCTGCATCTGCTCCTGCACCACCTGCTCATCCACCCGCGGATCAAGACACGCCACCAAAGGCGAACTCGACATGCTGTCCGGCATCGCCACGTGATGCAGCGGTGCGTCATCGACCTGATGCAGGTTGGTCACCGCTTTCGGCCGGATCCGCCACACCAGCACCAAGGCGAAGAAAGCGAAAAAGCCGTAGAGCATCTGGCTGCCAAACATCTTCATCAGCACGCCGGCCACCAGCGGCCCGATACTGGCCCCCACGCCGTAGGTCACCAGCAGCATCGCGGTCAGGGACACCCTTCGATCAGCTTCGACGTGGTCGTTGGAAAACGCTACCGCCAGCGGATACAGGCAGAACTGCACCAGCGAACAGAAGAACCCCGCGACGAACAGCACCTCCAGCGGCACCGTCGGAAGAATCGCCAACGGCAACGCACAGATCGTCAGCACCAGCGCAAAGCAGCGGATCAGCAGCGCCCGGTCATAACGATCGGACAGCCAGCCCAGGGGCCACTGCACCAGCAGTCCGGCGAAGATGCAGCTACCCATGAACAGACCGACCTGCTCGGTCGACAGGCCCTGCTGAGAGGCATATAGGGGCGCCAGGCCATAGAACGAGCCGACGATCAACCCGGAGCCCAGCACCGTACTCAATGACTGCGGCACACGCTTGATGAAGAAGCGCGGCTCCATGGGCGCCGGATGCAGCGCCGCCGGGTGAATTCGCCGGGTCAGCGTCACCGGCACCAGGCACAAGGCGAAGCACAGCGCCACCAGCATCAACAGCTCAGGCCCCAGGGCCGGATGCATGACCAGGATCAACTGACCCAGCACCAACCCCAGGTACGAGGCAATCATGTAGCCGCTGAACACCACGCCACGCTGCTTGGCATCGGCTTGCTCGTTGAGCCAGCTCTCGATGACCATGTACTGGCACATCATCCCGAGGCCGACAATCATCCGCAGCACGATCCAGGCCGGCAGCCAGTTCACCAGGCCATGGCCCAGCACTGCCGCCCCGACGATCCCGGCGCAGGCCGAATAGGCGCGGATGTGGCCGACGCGGGCGATCAGCCGGTGGCCGATCTTGCCACCCAGCACCAGGCCGAAATAGTTGGCGGCCATCAGCGCACCGACCCAGAGGCTGTCCACATGGTCGGCGGCCAGGCGCAAGGCCAGGTAAGTACTCAAGAGGCCCGAGCCGATCAACATCATCAGCGAGGCGAAATAAAGCGCTCGAAAAGGTTTCCAGATTTGGCGCATCGGCGTTCCGAGCGGCTCCTTGAGGTGAGTAAGGGCTACCTGTTGAAGATAGCCCGAATGCGACGGTTCGTTAGGCCTGGGCCGCTAGGACACGCCGCTCCCAGGGCGTGATTTCATCGAAGAAGCTGGTCAGCTCCAGGGTCTTGGAGGCGATGTAGCCTTCGATGAACTCCGCACCGAACAGTTCCTTCGCCAGATGACTACGCTTCAGACGCTCCAAGGCGGCATGCAAGGTACATGGCAACGACAGATTATCCGGCACTTCGAATTCGCCCTGGATCGCCGCGCTCGGCTCCAGCCGATGCTCAATCCCATACAGCCCGGCGGCCAGGCTGGCGGCAATCGCCAGGTAGGGGTTGGCATCGGCCCCCGGCAAGCGGTTCTCGACCCGCCGGGCCACCGGCGAACTGGCAGGAATCCGCAACCCGGCCGAACGGTTGTCATGGGACCAACAGGCATTGTTCGGCGAGGCGAACGGGTGGCACAGGCGCTGGTAGGAATTCACGTTCGGCGCGAACAACGCGGTGAAGTCCGCCAGGCACGCCTGTTGCCCACCGATGAAATGCCGGAAAGTCGCCGTCGCTTCGCCCGCTTCATCGCTGAAAACGTTACGACCGCTGTCTGCCTCGACGACGCTCTGATGGATGTGCATCGAACTGCCCGGCGTGTGGGCCAGGGGCTTGGCCATGCAGACCACGGTCAGACCGTGCTTGAGCGCCACTTCCTTGAGCAGGTGCTTGAACAGGAAGGTCTGGTCGGCCAGCAACAGCGGGTCGCCGTGCAGCAGATTGATCTCGAACTGGCTCACGCCCATTTCATGCATGAAGGTGTCGCGAGGCAGGCCCAGCGCCGCCATGCATGCATAGACTTCACTGAAGAACGGGCGCAGGCCATTGTTGGAGCTGACGCTGAACGCCGAATGGCCGTCTTCGCGACGTCCATCCATGCCCATCGGCGGCTGGAACGGCTGGGTCGGGTCCGGATTGGGGGCGAACACGAAGAATTCCAGTTCGGTCGCCACCACCGGCGCCAGGCCCAAGGCTGCATAGCGAGCGACAACGGCCTTGAGCTGGCCGCGCGTCGAGAGCCGGGAGCTTTCACCGGTCAACTCGTCGGCATCGCAGATCGCCAGGGCGCGGGGCTGCTGGCTCCAGGGCAGACGGTGGATCTGTTTCGGATCGGCCACCAGCGCCAGGTCGCCGTCGTCGCTGCCGTAGAAACGCGACGGCGGATAACCGCCCATGATGCATTGCAGCAGCACGCCCCGCGCCAACTGCAGCCGCCGGCCTTCGAGGAACCCCTCAGCGGTCATTACCTTGCCCCGCGGCACGCCATTCAAATCCGGCGTGACACATTCAATCTCATCAATGCCCGTCAGTCGCTGCGCGAGTGAACGCTGGCCATCGGTCGTCATGACGCAATCCTTGTTATGTGCGAGCCGCGAACGGCAACCCGTACAAAATAGGCTTCGGCTGTTCGGAATATCAAGCACCCGCAGACAATTAAAATCTTGTGCAATACGAGTGTGGGAGCGAGCTTGCTCGCGATGGCGTCGGCTCAGTCAATATTGAGCTGACTGATACATCGCTATCGCGAGCAAGCTCGCTCCCACAGGGGATTTGTGCTGCTTTTTATAAAGCGCACGCTCAGGGCAGGTAAAGCCGGAACACCCCACCACCCAATACACCGCCATTGGCGATTTCGGTACGCCCGCTCACGCCGCCGCGCTGGTGCAGCCCGGCGATCCGCGCGGCGAAGTACAGGCCCAGCCCGGTGCTGCCGCTGCTGTGGTTGATGCCCTGCACGTACTCGGCCTGACGCTCGATCATCTCTGGCGGGTAACCTTCGCCGTCGTCATTGATGGTCAGCACCAGTTGCCCGGCCTCGTCGCTCACACTGATCAGCAATGCCTGGCGCGCATGGCGAATGGCGTTGTTGATGCAGTTGTCGAGCACCGAAGCAATCAGTTCACGGTCGAAAAAGCCCAAGGGGCTGAGCGGATCGACTTCATAGGTGACCATGATCCCGCGACTGCGGAACACGTCCTGATGGCCGGCCAGTTGCGCCTCGATGAAGTCATCCAGTTCATGGTAGGCCGGGTGCAGCGGCAACTGGTTGACACCGAGCTTGTACAGCCCCAGCAGTTGCACCAGCAAACCATTGAGATGGGCGAATTCGAACTCGATGACGCCTTGCTCCGAGGTCTGGCGCTCGGCGTCGGGCAAGCGCTCGAGCCATTGCGTATGCGTCTGCATGAGCAAGGTCAGGGAGTTCTTCATGTCGTGCACGGTAGACGCGATCACCGTGGAAAAATCGAGGGCCTGTTCGCTGTCATTCATCGCCAAATGCCTTGCTTCGCAGTTTTTGATAACGCGCAAAACGCGCATCGGTGTCGGGCATCATGCCCACCAGTTTCAGGCAGGCGCGGCACTCCTGCAGCAGTTCCGATTCCACGCTGGTGTCGGTGCCATGCAGCAGCGATTGCGCCATGTTCAGGGCAATACTGATGTTCTTCGGTTGCATCTTCAGGGCGCGGCGGAACAGCTCCCGCGCCTGCGGCAATGCACCGGTCTTGTAGACCCGCACGCCTTCGCGGTTCAACTCGGCGGCGGCATTGCCCTGGTTGAGAATGTTCGGGTCGTCGGTCAGCTTGGCGATGCCTTGCATCACCGTCGGGTCATCCCCGTAGATTTCCGCGCAGTTCTTGAGCATCGACTCGCCGGCGCTGGTCTGGCCAAGCATTTGCAGCTGCTTGGCCACCAGCAACGCGGCCTCGGCGCTCATGAATTGCTCCATGCCATCGAGGCGCTGCAAGGCCTGTTCTGTGAGCTTTTCGGCGGTTTCGGCATCGTTTAGCAACAGGCTGGTGGCCTTCATCAGCCGCGCCCGGACCTGCAGCCCCGGGTCGTTGAGGTTCTCCTTCGCCACGGCGCTGAGAGTCGTGTTGATCTCCAGCCGGGTGCGGGTGTCGAGGCCTTTTTCGCTGCCCTTGCTGATCAGCGCATGGGCCAGGCCGAGGTTGCTTTCCGGGTCCTTGAAGCGCGACTGCGCGCCCTGCCCGACCGCCTGGCGATAGGCCCGGGAAGCCGTGTCGTAGTCTTCGTTGGTCATCGCCAGCTTGCCCAACAACGATTGGCGGCGCACCGCCAGCGGCGACAGGCGCACCGCCTCTTCCAGCACGTGCTGCGCCTGTTTGGTGTCACCTTCGGCCACCAGCACGTCGGCCATGCCGTCGTACAAGGCCGGCATCATCGGAAAGACTTTCAGGGCCTTTTCATAGACAGCCTTGGCCTGCCCCACCTGGCCGCGCTTGAACATCAACTTGCCCAGCCCCGCATAGGCCCACGGCAACGGGCGATCCGCGATGATGGAGTTGTACAGTCGTTCAAGAGCCTCGTTCTGATTCAGGTCGCGCAACGCATCGGCCCGATAACGCAGGCACAACGGCCCGTAGCGCGGGTCCTGCTTGCACAAGGCGATGCAGGCATTGAGCACTTCCATCGGCTTGCCACGATCGAGGGCTTGCAGGATCGGCTTGAGCAGGGTCTTGCGCTGCTCGAGCCGCTCCAGCCGCTGGGCCAGGCCGGAGCGGTTGAACGGTTTGGTCAGGTACGCATCCGGCTCATGCTCCAGGGCACTGAGCACCATCGCCTGGCTGGTCTCGGCGGTCACCATGAGGAAAACACTTTCATGGCTGATCAATTTTTCGACCATCAGGTCTTCAAGCACCTGCTGGCCATTCTTGCGCCCATCGCCCAGGTGATAGTCCTGCAAGATGAAGTCATAGCGTTTCTGCGAGCACATGCGCAGCGCCACTTCACCGGTGTCGGCGGTGTCCACGTCCTTGACGCCCAGCTCACGCAGCATGGAACGGATCGAACTGCGGAAATCCGAGAAATCATCGACGATCAGAAAACTTTTTTGGTGGTACGCCAGCATCGAGGATGTCCAGGCAAGTAAGAAAATAACCTAATGGCATAACAACGAAACGCCGTGTCACAACCCCGAGGCGCGCAGATGATAGCCACCAGCCGGCAACGTTCAAGGGATTTCAGCACCCGCTTGGCCTGGCTGAGTCGTGACGCACATTGCGAGCCGAAACGTTGGAGAGAAACGGGCTCATCGGGTTATCGGCAGGAGATGGCGTTCCGTTAAGGGGAAGGTGTGGGAGAAACCGAGTACCGAGGACCTGCCAAGCACAGAACCGTGGCAAACAACGAATCTGTGGCGAGGGGATTTATCCCCGCTGGGTCGCGAAGCGGCCCCAGTAAGCCGACACCCGATCATACTGATACAACGCGAACACAAACTCAGGGGGCTGCTCCGCAGCCCAGCGGGGATAAATCCCCTCGCCACAGCGGATGATGTAAGGCCCTCCCCCCTCGGCTCAGTCCTATTCTTTACAACCACCGTAGCAGGCGATTCAGCCTCTTGCCTCGCCGGCCGCGTACTGGCTCTCGCTAATCAGCAAATAACTTTACCCTCACCATTCACACCCTCGAATAGCATTCCTGTGAGCCCCGCTCGCTCCAGCTGAAGCTTCACCTCCTCGCTAACGATCAATGCTCCCAAGTGTTTCTTGACACGAAAAATATGTTTTCCCTGAACCTTGGCGGGATCAATAACGAGACTCAGGAAGACGCTGTATTCGCCAGCTCGATCAGGTCGTACGGGGTCATTGACCTCATATTTTTTGAAAGCGGACCGTGATTCGTCTACGCAATCCAGTTGGGTCTCGACAATCATTACATAGTGACGATCGTGAGCTTGCTCCCCCGCAACCGTCACAGGCTCAAGCACGACATTCATATACGGTTCATCAACGTCGGGAATGCCCACCAATGCCTCCCTGGCTTTTTCGCTCAGGACCGGCACAGAGGCATATCCAGCCAAGGAAAAATCCAGGCTCACACCTTCTTCACGAACCTCAAGGGCGTAGGTACACGGCTCCATGTACTCAGAAGAGGGGTCGATGAAGAGCCAGTTGTTGCAATGTTTGATATCGCCCAGATACCAGCGCTCAGGAAACTGCACGTCTTCCCGCAATAAGTAATACTTCATTTCAGCTCAAAAACCACTCAATCATCATAATTGTAATCAATGCTAATTTTCATTTTCTCCGCATCCAAGGTAACCGTGCACGAAGACCAGGCTATTCCAGCTTGGCACAAACCATTTCCAATATAATAACTCCGAAGCTCAACCAACAATTCTGTCAAATCGCCCACAGCCTTGCTATCTGGATCGAACCAGCTTGAGCGGTTTGCCTTATCAAAATAATCGAATTCATAACTTCCTCCATCGGCCTCAGCAAAAAGCCTGGCTCTAACTACTATTTTCTGAGCCTCCGACGGACCAGTGTCTAACAAAAGCTGGCCAATTTTTTGATACAGTTCCTGTTCACTCATTAGCTACCACCTTTAGGCGCATTCTTAAAATCAACAATCACAGGACGTACTCCATCGATCGAGTTTCTAACATTGAACCTATCTGGTCTGAGGCTAGTGTCTGCAATTAAATAAATCCGTCCCCTTCTCTCGTCCCCTTCCCCCCACTCGCACCCTCTATCTCAATTTTAGACCCGCCTGAGTAAATGGGGGGATTACCACATACAATACGCAGCCAAGAAGAAAGGTTAACACCGATAAAACAACACCGGCGCAAGGCCGGTATTGTGGATAAGCCATGATCAAGCAAACTCTATTTTGCAATCTGACAAAGGGATTGAGCGGCCATCGGAAATATTCAATTGATCACCTTTGATTTGGGCGAGTAATAGACCAAGGCCAATTGCCCCTGCCTCAATATCTTTTCTCCAACCGTCAAGATCACCATGATAGGAGATCGCATGAAAAATAGGTCCCTCGGGCGGTATGACTCTGCACCCCCGATCATTTACCCCTCCACGAACAGCATTCGGAGGCTCAGAAAAGCAACTAATGTTATTAAATTGTTTCCGTAGTTTGTTTTTCCCGTCATCCGAAAAATAAATAACTTGCTGCCCATCCACAACCGTAACACCAGGTACATTTCGAGCGTTCGGTTGCTCAATTTTCCCACCCAAAATTTTTTCTAACGTTTCCCGACCACCACTCATCTCACGCCTCACTTTGTTGATGGGGCAATTACAAATTTAAAGTTTGTGACGCGCGCATCGGCAAACACTTTTGAGCTAGCAACCGGCTAACTCTGTAAAAAGGGGACAGACTTATTTGGAAACTAGGAATTAAATAATCCGCCCTTCCAACAAACAAATTTATCCCCTTTCCTCCTTTCCCTCTTACTCGTTCAAGAACGCATCTGTCGCAGGATCATTAAATGAACTTCCAAGTTACATTTAACCAAATGATCTAGCGAAGCAGTCCCCCCAACAAACAGTGCCGGCTCAAAGCCGTAAAGCTCACTCTCATCAAGCGCCCCAAACTTCTCTAGCGCTCGCTCAAATAGAAACTCACCTTGATCATCCTCCAAATCATAACGCTCCTTATCAGACATAGCGAAAAATGTCTGAAGGGCTAGATCCGGATTTTTGTTAGGCGTTTTCAGTTTACTCATTAACGCGACGATAGACCCCGTCGGACACGAAACAACAATCTTCTGATTGTATTTTTCACCCCAAGCATAGAGAGTCCCAAACGCGCTCCTCGCAATAACGTGGTAGTTATCTATTTGTGGAAATTCAGTGCCCGCGAGCCACATATCGAGCAGATGTTTATAATCATCCGGATTTACCGTCCAGAAAAGGCCATTGGCATATCCGCACCACCCCTCATCCTGCCAATAGTCAAGCAACGCCTCAGGCAGCACCCCACGATATTTAGCAATTTGGGAGTCAGGCACATGTCGATGAGATGTGGCTTCCCCCATCACGCTGATGAAATACTGGAAATCTTCGTCCCTCATCTTGCCTGTGCTCCTCTGAGTAGCTCTAGCCGGACATTCAATTTAGCGCTGCCAGCACCGGTGGAAATGGCCGTATCTACGGCTTGATCGACAGATGATAAACGACTTGACCAGCTAGCACCTATGGATGAGTTCACATTGGTGTCCCCCATCCTTACCGGCGCTGGCGTCGTCCAACCGCCTGCAACCATGTCAGGCTCGTGCAAGGCTGCAAGACTAGATTTAATTTCCTTGGCGCGATCTTTTGCCATCTGCGTTGCCGTAGAACGATCGACACCTTTATTTATTAAACTTTGTCGAATACTCTCAGACACTTCTCTCTCGAACTCACGACCTAGACTTCGCTGCATTGAATCAGCTGCGGGATTGCGGCCTTGTTGAATGTAGGCATCCCGTGCAATTTTAAACTCATCAGCTGTCATGCTATTAATCGCATCCTGCTGAGCTTGCAACTGCTTGTTGTACTCCTTCAAAAATGTTTTCTGCTGATCGGGGGACATTTCTTTGTAGCGAGGATTATCGTAGGGATTAAAACCGTCTAGCTTCAGCTCATCAAGACGATCAATCACCTTGGTTGGTTGAGTCCCCTTAACACCCGAACTATAGTCCACGGTGTTTTCAACAACCTTCCCATTAACCGTCGTCGTGCCAGGGCCATACCCCCCCTCAAGCTTCTTGCTATACGCCCCCTCCACGCTGCTCCAGTTCATCGGCTTACCGGCCGACACTTCAGCTTTGGCAATGTTGGCCATATCGGCCATTTTTTCAAGCTCTTTGGCACCCACCTTGATCCCGGCTTTCGCCAGCGCCACGCCGCCCTTGGCCGCCGTGCCCACGCCCGTGGCGATGGTGCCGACTTGCCAGACCAGTTCGCCAATATCCTCGCCCAGTTGCACGGCACGTTCGTCGCCGCCGTGTTCCAGGGCGTCTTCGATACGTGCGATTTTGGCTTTGGCGTCACCGACCATTTCATCGCCTAATCTCTGGCGGGCCTCGGGATCGTCGATCAAGGCTTTGATACCTTTGATCCCTTCAACCGGATTAAGGAGAAACTGCGTCAAGCCTTCGACATCGCTCCAACCCGCCTGCGCCAAGCCTTTGCCAATGCCGAATCGGGTCAGTACTTCTTGTTTTTGGTAAATGAACGCCCACTTGGCTACAACCTGAGCTTTGCCCGTCAGGTCAGCCGCGCTGTATTCCTTCTCCGCCTGAACAAGTTGCTGGGTCGCCAGCCAGTTGTTGTCCACCGCTGCCCCGGCCGCGCTGGTGGCGGTGGCCG
>Ga0065704_10070613_pt1 | contig 19128 bp, 15 predicted proteins | sample SwiRhicommuniRL2_FD_59091 | JGI IMG/M metagenome (GOLD analysis project Ga0065704, IMG submission 59091) | Switchgrass rhizosphere bacterial communities from Rose Lake, Michigan, USA - RL2 v2 (version 2) | ecosystem: Host-associated > Plants > Roots > Rhizosphere > Soil | place: East Lansing, MI
CGGGCCGGGCATTCGGCCCGCTGGCACAGCCGGCAGCTTACCCCGATCGGCGTGGCGGCCACTGCCTGCGGATCGCCGCCGCGCGCTGCTGCCACGCGCGGTGCCTGGGCTGCCGGGCAGACCAGCGCCAAGGCGCGGCGCACCGGCGGCTGGGCCGGGCCGGTAGGAATATCCACGGTACAGGCCATCGAGAAGAACCGCTCGCCATGCGGCATTTCCAGCCATTGCGCGTGCCATTCGCCGGGCCGGGCAAACGCCTGGTGCACGCTCCACAAGGGACAGCCCCCACCTTGTGCGGCAAAGGGAAAGCCTGCGCCATCCATGCGCCGCACGACGTTGCCGGCGCTGTCTAGTTCCACCAGGAAGAACGGCACGCCTTCCTGGCCCGGCTTGTTCAGCGTGGCGAGGCGCAGGCCGGCCTGCGCCATTTCCACGCCGAAGAGGTCTGCCAAGGCCTGCGGGTCATGCCCCAGCGCCTGCGCGGCACGGGCAAAGCGATCATAGGGCATGAGCAGCGCCGCTGCCCCCAGTTCGGCCAGCGCGCGCCGCACCAGTTGCGCTGCCGTGGCGCTGGCAAAGCTTTCGCCGCGCACGATCGCGGCAATATCCGGGCGCAGGCTGGTATAGGCAATGTGCAGCCCGATCTGCCAGGCGCGCCGCTGTGGCCCCAGGCATTCGTCGAGCAACAGTTGCTCGTTATGCCGGTCATAGCGGGCCAGCGCGCCCATCATCACGCTGGCGGGCATGGCGCGCACGCGCACGCCGTTGCGGCGCAGCCAGTCGCTGGCACTGCCCGCGCTTTCGATCTCGGCCGCGAGCGCATCGGCCCGCGTTTCCAGCGCGGCGAACCAGTGCTGGCGCGCGGCCAGGAAACGACGCGCTTCGCCCATCGGATCGGCCGCCGGCGTCGTTGCACTGGCCTCGCGCCCTTCGGCCAGGGCCTGGTTGGCACGGCCATAGGCGCCGTGCAGCCGCAACAGCGCTTCGGTCATGCCGGGAAAACTGGTGGCCAGGTCCGAAACTTCCAGCGCGGGCAGGTCGATTTCGGCAAACAGCGGATCGCGCAGGGCTTCGCCCAGGCGGCGGGCATGGTCGTCGCGGTCTTGCGCGGCAAGGTCGGCCATGTCGAGCCGATAGGTGGCGGCCAGGCGCAGCAGCAGGTCAGCCGTCAGCGGCCGCTGGTTGCGCTCGATCAGCGCGATGTAGCTGGGCGAGACGGCGAGGTCCTCGGCCATGGCCTGTTGGGTCAGCCCCAGTTCGCGGCGCAGGCGCTTGATGCGCGGGCCCAGATAGAGCGGGCGGGAAGGGGTGGATGTGCGGGTCATGATTCCATCCTGTCATGCCTGTACAACTTTACAACCATAACCTGTAAAGTTTGACAACATGACCCCGATGTCCATTCCGCACGGTGTCATGACGCGATAGCCCGTCTTCAACGAAGTCATATCGCTTACTCGGAAGGGGCACATGCCATGACGTACCAGCAGTCCATCATCGAGGCCGATCGCACGATTACGCCGAACACCCACTGGGATGGCATCATGGCCGAATCGGTGGCGCGCATGCGCCTCCAGAACCGCTTCCGCACCGGCCTGGACATCGCGCGCTACACGGCCGACATCATGCGCCGCGACATGGCTGCCTATGATGCCGATCCGGCCAACTACACCCAGTCGCTGGGTTGCTGGCACGGCTTCATCGGCCAGCAGAAGATGATTTCCATCAAGAAGCACTTTGGCACCACCAAGGGCCGCTACCTCTACCTGTCGGGCTGGATGGTTGCCGCGCTGCGCAGCGAATTCGGACCGCTGCCCGACCAGTCGATGCACGAAAAGACCAGCGTTCCGGCGCTGATCGAAGAGCTTTACACCTTCCTGCGCCAGGCCGATGCGCGCGAGTTGAACCAGCTGTTCCGCGATCTGGACGCCGCGCGCGAAGCCGGCGATGAAGTCAAGGCTACCAAGATCCAGCACGAGATCGAGAACCACGAAACGCACATCGTGCCCATCGTGGCCGACATCGACGCCGGGTTCGGCAATGCCGAGGCGACCTATCTCCTCGCCAAGAAGTTCATCGAGGCAGGCGCCTGCTGCATCCAGATCGAAAACCAGGTTTCCGATGAAAAGCAGTGCGGCCACCAGGACGGCAAGGTCACCGTTCCGCACGAAGACTTCATCGCCAAGATCCGGGCCGTGCGCTATGCGTTCCTCGAACTGGGCGTGGACCAGGGCGTGATCGTCGCGCGCACAGACTCGCTGGGCGCTGGCCTCACCAAGCAGATCGCCTTCACCCGCCAGGCCGGCGACATCGGCGACCAGTACAACAGCTTCCTCGATTGCGAACCGGTCGATCCGGCCACGATCGGCCACGGCGACGTGCTGATCACCCGCAACGGCCAGTTGATGAAGCCCAAGCGCCTGCCGTCGAACCTTTTCCAGTTCCGCAGTGGAACCGGCGAGGATCGCTGCGTGCTCGATTGCATCAACAGCCTGCAGAACGGGGCTGACCTGCTGTGGATCGAAACCGAAAAGCCGCACATCGGCCAGATCGGCGGGATGGTTTCGCGCATCCGCGAAGTGATCCCCAATGCCAAGCTGGTCTACAACAACTCGCCCAGCTTCAATTGGACGCTCAATTTCCGCCAGCAGGTCTACGATGCCTGGGCCGCGGCAGGCAAGGACATGGGCGAGTATGACCGCGCGCGGCTGATGAGCGTTGATTACGACGAAACCGCACTGGCGGCAGAAGCCGACGAGCGCATCCGCACGTTCCAGCGTGATGCGGCGCGCGAGGCCGGCATCTTCCATCACCTGATCACGCTGCCGACCTATCACACCGCCGCGCTCAGCACCGACAACCTGGCCAAGGAATACTTCGGCGAGGCAGGCATGCTCGGTTACGTCAAGGGCGTGCAGCGCCAGGAAATCCGCCAGGGCATCGCCTGCGTCAAGCACCAGGCCATGGCAGGGTCGGACATCGGCGACGATCACAAGGAATACTTTGCCCTCGATGCCGCGCTCAAGGCCGGCGGTGCGCACAACACCATGAATCAGTTCGCGGCCTGAGCCCAGGCGCGAACCCAAGCCAAGGAGAAGGACAATGGCTGAACCTGCTCGTGCCCGTGCGGTCCTTTCGACCGAGGATTTCAAACTGATCCGCGAGGCAGTGCTGCACTACCTCAAGGCGATCGAGGACAAGCCCGAATCGGTCAAGTTCTCGCACCTCTACCATCGCCTCGGTAGCGCCATGGGGCGCTGATCGAAGCGCCCAAGACTTCGCTTTTCCTGGGGAGGAAAGGCTGGCCCGTCGCACGCCAAACCGGCGCGCGGCGGGCCTTCTTGATTCGGTGACAAGGAAAACTTGCCCAACCTGCAGCTTTTCTCGAATGACCAATATCAATCGAATCAGTAGAGAAAATCCATCGGACGTTTCCGGTCGCGGCTTTTGATCCTGCCAGCTTGCTCCGCGTTACCAACGGCTAAAGCGCACGAAAGCGAGGCCATGTGGCCAGGTTCGTGTTCGGCCCCGTAAAAAGGAGAATACGACGATGATCCGGTTTCAAACCCGCGCCCTTTCCCGCCGTCCGGCAACCCTCCGCGCCAACGCTCCGCTGCCCCACCCGTCCTGGGGCACGCTGGGGCCGGCGCGGCCGGATGGCGAACGGCCCGGCACGGCGGAAGAGTTTTTCCGCCGGCTGGGCCTCTGATTTTCGCCGCGCCCGTGGCGCTCTTGTTCCGCACTTGCCCGATTGCCATTGGTTGTTCACGATAAGGCCCCATGAAATCTGCGCTGATCATCCGCCACGTACCCTACGAAGGAGTGGCCGGCTTTCGCCAGCCGATCGAGGATGCCGGTTATGCGGTGGACCGGATCGACGTGTCCGATCCGGCTTTCCCGACGCTTGACCTGCGTGAGCCCGACCTGCTGATCATGATGGGCGGGCCGATGGGCATCTACGACCAGATCGAGCATCCCTGGATCCGCTGCCAGATGCGCCGCCTTGCGCTGCGCCTGGCAGCCGACCGGCCGACGCTGGGCGTGTGCTTTGGCGCGCAGATGATCGCGGCAGCGCTGGGCGCCGATGTCTATCGCGGGCACGCACGGGAAGTGGGCTTTCACCCGGTGCAGGTGCACGTGGCCGACAGTCCGCTGCGCCATGTCGCGCATGTGCCGGTGCTGCACTGGCACGGCGACACGTTTACCCTGCCGCCAAACGCGGAACTGCTGGCCTCCAGCCATATCTATGCCCATCAGGCCTTCCGCCGTGGCAGGAATGTGCTTGCGCTGCAGTTCCACGCAGAAATGGGCGAAGATCCGCGCTTCGATGCCTGGATCGAGCAGTCCCCGCAGGACGTGGCAGACGCCGGCCACACCGAAGCTTCGCTGCGCCACGCGCACGACGCGCATGGTGGCGGGGCGGTGCAGGCGGGGCGCGCGATGATCGGGGAATGGCTGGCGCGGCTGGATTGAATTGGGGGTGGTGGAAGCCTAGCCCAAACCTTCCCGCCAGCGCGCCAGGCGTTCTACGGCTTCCTCCACCATCGCCACCGGCTTGCAATGACACAGGCGCACGATGTGGCGTGGGGCTGGAGGTCCTTCCCATAGCGCCGAAAGCGGGATCGTCGCCACACCGGCCTCGGCCACGGCGCGGGTGGCGAAAGTCTGGTCATCCAGCGCAAAGCCGCTTTGGCCAAGGTCGATGCAGGAAAACCAGGTTGCCGAGCCGGGCAGGGTGGCAAATCCGGCGCTGGCCAGCGCGCCCAGCAGAGCGGTGCGCGATGCGGACCAGTCCGCCACTTGTCCGTCGATCAGCGCGTCGTCTGCCAACCCCTCTGCCACTGCCCATTGCAGCATGGGTGGCGTGGTGAACGTGAGGAACTGGTGCGCGCGGCCCACCACCGCCGCGACTGCCGGATCGGCTACCAACCAGCCGACTTTCCAGCCCGTCGCCCCGAAAATCTTGCCGGCCGAACCGATCTTGATGGTGCGTGCTGCCATGCCCGGCTCTGCCAGCAACGACGCGTGCGGCTTTCCATCGAAGCGGACCACTTCCCACACCTCGTCGCAGATCGCGATGAGGTTTGCTTCCACGCACAGCGCGGCCAGCGCGGCGCGTTCGGCTGCGGTGGTCACCGTACCGGTGGGATTGAGCGGATCGTTGAGAATGAGCGCGCGCGTGCGCGACGTGATCGCAGCCCGCAATACCTCGACCGGGATGGCCCATTCCGGTGGCGCAAGCGGCACGAACACGGGCGTGCCTCCCGCCCGCCGCACGAGCGGGGCATAGGCGTCGTACGCCGGGGCCATGACCAGCACGTCGTCACCCGGTTGCACCGTGGCGAGGATCGCGGCGGCCACCGCTTCGGTTGCGCCGGACGTCACGATCACATGCTCGCGCGAGAGGGCCAAGCCCTGTCGCCGGGCGTAAAATTCGGCAACGGCATCGCGCAGTTCGGGCACACCTGCCATGGGCGGGTACTGCTGCGACCGCTCGGCCATGGCGCGCGCAACAGCCTGTGCCAAGGCAGCCGGCGGTGGGCCATCGGGAAAACCCTGGCCCAGGTTGATCGCGCCATGCTGCCGCGCCAGGCCCGACATGGTCTCGAAAATGGTGGTGGGCATTTGGGCATAGAGGGGGTGGAGGTGCGGGTCGATCATTCCCCAATCCTAGCCCCGAAGGCCGGCGGAGCAATGCCTGTTGCGCTGAGATCACAATTTGATAGCGTGCCTCGTGCAAGCAAAGGGGAACGGCAATGCGCAAGGTCTGGCAAGCAGGTGTGGCGGGACTGGCGCTGCTGGCGGCGCCCATGTCTTCAGCGATGGCGCGCCCGGTGGCGGACCTTATCCTGCATAACGGCCATGTGTTGACGGTGGACAAGCGTTTCACCGTGGCTTCGGCCGTGGTCGTAAAGGGAACTCGCATCGTCGCGGTGGGCGGCGAAGCCTTGCTCAAGCGCTATGCCGCGCGTGATGTGGTCGATCTGAAAGGCCGCACGCTGATGCCCGGCTTCATCGATACGCACCTTCATCCTGCCCCGGTCAAGCCCAGCGACATTGCAGTGGCCAGCGCGACAAGCATGGCCGAAGTGCAGGCCATGCTGCGCGACAAGGCCCGCGAGACGGGGCCGGGCAAATGGATTACCGGCTATGGCTGGCAAGAGGCCAACCTTGCGGAAAAGCGCAACATCACCCGTGCCGATCTCGATGCTGCCGTGCCCGACAATCCGGTGCTGCTGGTGCGCGCTGGATCGCATTCGGCCGTTGCCAACAGCCTTGCGCTGAAAATGGCCGGTATCGATCGCAATACGCCCGATCCGGCAGGCGGGCTGATCGAACACGACGCCAGCGGCGAACCGAACGGGATCATCCGCGAAAGCTATGGCGCGGTGTTGCGCCTTGTTCCGCAACCGGGCTGGGACGTGATGAAGCCGGCAACGATCACCTGGCTCAAGTCCATTCTGGCGCTGGGCATCACCAGTTTCCACGATGCCAGCGGTTCGATCGACGACGAACCCTATGGCGCCGGTGGGCCCAAGCCGGGCGAGCAGGGGCTGGACCTGCTCGGCGCGGGCATGACATTCCGCCGCGCGCGCGAACTCTATGCCGAAATGGGCGACAGCCTGCCACGCGTGACGATGTACATCAGCTATCCCGGTGCGGAACGGCTCAAGGCCTTTCCCCACCACACCGGCTATGGGGATAACCATGTGCGGCTGGGCGCCATTGGTGAAAATGCGGTGGATGGCGGTTTTACCGGGCCAACCGCGTGGCTTCTGGCCGATTACAAGGGGCAGCCCGGCTTTCGCGGCAAGGGCCGGTTTACCGATGCCGAGTTGCAGGCAATGGTCGACACGGCCGCAAAGGCGGGATGGCAACTGGGCCTGCACTGTATCGGCGATGCCGCGATCGTCCAGACAATTGCCGCCTATGACAAGGCGCTCGATGCCATTCCCGATCCGGCGCACCCGGCGGCCGATCGCCGCTGGTTCACCGATCATTTCACGATCCTGCCGCCCGATGCGACCATGCAGACGATGGCGCGCGATCATGTGATGATCGCCCAGCAGCCCAATTTCCTCTACAACCTGGAAGATCGCTATACGCAGGTGCTGGACGACTGGCGCCTTGCGCACAACAACGCGATCGCCACGCCGGTGAAGAAGTTCGGGCTGTTCATGGCGTTCGGCAGCGACAACCTGCCGGTAGGCCCGCTGGTCGGCCTCTATGCGGCGATCACGCGCAAGGGGCCGAGCGGCACGGTGCACGGGGCGGAGGAAGCCGTTTCCCGTGCCGAGGCAATCCGCATGTACACGGCCAACGGTGCATGGCTCTCGTGGGAAGAGAGCCAGAAAGGCACGCTGGAGCCGGGCAAGCTGGCCGACATGATCGTGCTGCCGTTCGATCCGATGACGGCCCCGTCCGAAGCACTGCTGAAGGGCAGGGTGGACATGACGTTCGTGGGCGGAAAGCTGGTCTACGATAGCAGGCTGCGCCGCTGATGGATCAGTGCGCCGTGGCGGGATCGTAGCCGGGGTACAGCAGCTTGATGCTTTGCGGGGCATGGCACTGCTTCACCGCCGTGGTCGCGTGGCGCAGGCGTTCGGCAGTGAGCGATGCGTTGGACAGCGCATGCTGGCGCTCGCGGCCCACTTCATCGGCCGTGAACGGGCGGGTGCCGGCAGGGACGCTGTTGCCGCCCAGCACGAAGACCACGTAGTTCATGAGGTCTGCCAGTTCGGCATTGTCGTGAATGCGGCTGTGCGCCACGTTGGGCAGGCGCAGGAGGTAGGCGCGGCTATCGGGCGTGCACATGAACCAGCCCACGCGGCCGAGCAGTTCGGGCAGTTGTGCGGGCACGGTGCTGCCAGTCACGCCATGGCAGCCGCCACAGTTCTCGACATAGTCGATCCGGGCCTGGTTGGGATCTTCCATCACCTGCTGCGGCAAGGCCGCCGGGGCGCCATCGTGGGCGGCGCTGAGCCGGGTGGCAAGGCCAGCGCCCAGCAGCGCCGTGGCCGCCAGCAGGGAAAGACGCGCAATCCGCATTGTCGAATGCCTTTACGCCGCGCCGACCAGGACGGCGGTGGAGCAGTGGTATTCCATGCTCTGCGTGCCGAAGCACCAGATGATGTCGTTGTTGAGCTGCGGCACATAGATCTGCGTTTCGCGGTCGGCATTGTCGCAATTGCACTTGTTGCAATAGGATTTGCCGCAGCAATCGCGATAGGCGATCAGGTACGACTTGCCGTCTTCGGGATTGACGCAAGTTCCAACCCAGGAAACCGGCGAGGGTTCAGCACCAGCCGGGCAGGTATGCACCCCGCCGCCGCAGCATGTGCACAGCGCGCCATCGATCGCGCAATAGCGCCAGTAATCGCACTTGGTATTGTCGGTCACCTGCGCGCCACGGGCAAAGGTGGTCTTGGCTTCCGGTCCGCGATCGGGCTTGGCCGGCGCGGCATTGGCGCGGCTGACCGGCAGCACGGGGAACAGCGGTGCGGCGACCAGCGCCGTGCCGAGGCGCGCGAGAATGCCCCGGCGCGAGGTGCCGCCGGCAAAGCGGCGCAGCACCTTTTCGCCCAGGCTGTCAGCATCGAATTGGATCATGATCGTTGCCCCTCAAATCTGTCTGCGTCAGGCGACTGCGCCGTGAATCCGGGCGACATAGTCCTGCACCGAGTGCACCCCCATTTCGTGGGCGATCACCAGGCTTTCGAGATGTTCGCGGCTGTTGACCAGGCCCTTGGAGAGCACCACGCCCTTGTCGTCGAGCAGCACGGCAAAGGGCAGCTTGCCCACGGCAAAGGCCTGGCCCGCTTCCGGCCCGTTGACGAAGGGATAGCCTTCCAAGCCATGGCGCGCGATCATCTCGCGCTGTGCGTCGACCGCGTCGTCGCCCACGAACGTCAGCGCCACGCGCTCGTCTCGGGCAAACGACTTGGCCATGGGAATCAGGTTCTTGCACAGCGGGCAAGCGGCCGAAACGAACATCAGCAGGCGCAGCGGCGTGCCGGGCGCGGCACCGCCCACGGTGATTGGCGTGCCATCGAGCATGCGGCTTTCCACTGCCTGGCTGGCCGCGCCCACGGCAGGGCCTCCCGCAGTGGTCAGCGCGCCGGCCGGTGCCACGCGCATGTGCAGCACGCCCACTTGCCGGGCCAGCGCGAGCAGCGCCACCACCAGCACCGCGATCACCAGCCACGAAATACCCTGCGAAACGATCAAAGCCGTCATCATCGCGCACTTGCCTTTCGCGTGGCAGAGAGCGGGGAACCCGCCAGCGCCACGATCGCGTTGAACAGTTGGAACAGAAGATAAAGTACCATGCCGCCGACCAGGCCGAGCGGCCATGCGCCCGCCGGAAGCGGCAGCGCGGCGAGCGTGGGCAGCAGCAAGCCTGCCAGCACCACGTTGCGGCCCACCAGCGGCCAGGCCAGCGGCTGGCGCAGGGCAGCGTGGCCGCACCCGCAATCGATATGCGCCCGGCCGCGCCGCAGGTTCACGGCCATGGCCCAGGCAAATACCAGCAGCAGTGCCATGGCCATCACGGCGGCGGGCCGGGGCAGCACACCGGCAATCAGCAATCCACCCAAGGTCATTTCCATCGGCGGCAGCAATGCCGCAGCGGGCGCCACCAGTGCATGCGGCAACAGGCGATAATTGGCGATGACGCCCGGCAGCAAGGCACGATGGCGCAGCTTGCCGATCCCGGCGCTGGCGAACACCAGCCCAACGCCGGTGGCCGCGATCTGGCCCACCAATGCCAGCGCAGCCGGGCCGGCAAAGGTCAGGTCTGGCACGGCAGGCGCGATCATGGCGCCGGCGTTACCGTGATGATGCCGCCGCCGGCCTGGTCCAGCTTGTAGGCCTGCTTGCCGGTGGCAAGGTCATAGATATAGACCGTCTCGTCCTCGCCAGCGGTGATCAGGTGGGGCGTGGCATCCTGGGTCACGGCAATGGCGCGCGGTTCGCCCGGCACGGCCATGCGCTTGACGACCTTGTGGGTGGCGAGATCGAGCTGCCACACTTCGCTGGCCCCGGCCTTGTGCGACCAGTATTCGCCCATGTGCATCAGCACGTAGAGCTGTCCGCTGGCCGAATGCAGGGCCATCTGCTGCACGCCGCCGGGATACCAGTTGACCGTGTTGGGCGCGGTGGAGCCGGCGACTACGCCAGCGGCCTCCTGCAGCGAGAACGGCGCGGCGATCACCGGCTTGGCCCCCAGCGTGGCGGTATAGACCTTGCCGGTATAGCTGAGCATGACCATCTGGTTCTTGGCGCGATCGACCTGGAAATTGTCGAAGATCGGATCGTCGGTGGCCGAGAAGAACGGTTCGCTGCGGGTGATCTCGCTCTTCTTGCCGCCCAGGCTCAGCGTGGCGAGCGAGCCATCCGAGCAGAGCGCGGACAGGCCCACGCCCGGCACGGCGACGAGGCTGGCGCAACCGGGCAATTCCACCGTGCGCACGAATTTGCGCGCCACCAGGTCGAGCACGTTGACCGACGAGGCCGGGCTCATGTTGTAGACATAGCCCGTCTTGCCGTCGGCGCTCAGCACGAAGTTGTTCAGCCGCCCACCGACCAGCAAGCGGCCGGGCATGGGAATGTCGGCCTGAAGCTTGAGGTCTACGCTGTCGAACACCGACACATAGTCCTGCCGCGTCCCGCGCGAGGCCTTGGTCCACAAGGTGGACGAGACATAGTAGTACTTGCCTGCCGGATCGAGCGCCAGGTCGGTCAGCTGCGGCGTTTCCACATGGCCGATCAGCGTACCTGTGGCCGCGTCATAAATCCGGGAAGAGCTGGCGACAAAGCCGCCGTTGATCAGGAACCAGCTGGGTTTGGGCGGTGTCAGCCGGGCAACGTCGGATTGCTCGGGCTCCACCGAGGCCACGGGCGCGGCTTGCGCGCCGGGAGCGCCAAGGACCAGCGCCAGAGCCAATGTTGCAGATGCGAAGAAATGCCCCTTGATGGCAGCAAATGTCATCTTGGCTGACCCCCGTTAGAATGTGACCGCCCCGGCTTCGAGAAGTGGGCGGGAGCAGGGCAGGCCGGCGTTTTCAGCGGATTCCGGCTGGCCCTGTATATTTCTGCGATCGCAAGTGTTTACCAATGCCTGGTTACAGTCAAGCAACATTTAGCAGGTGCCGCATGGGCCGCGGCGGTTGACTGGCATCACATTGGCAGGGCACCAAGCGATCAATAGCGCATCGAATATTTCAGGCCAAAATACTGCGGCTTGATCGGCATCGTGCGAGACGATTCAGAGCAATATTCGATGGCGCAAAAGGTGTTCTTGGAAAGCTGGCCGCGCCGATCGAACATGTTTTCGATGAAAGCTGTGACTGTCCAGTTGTCTTTCGACACACCTGTCGAGAAATCGAAGCTGACGAAGCCGGGGGTGTTGCCCAGCAGGCCGTTCTTGATGGTGTCCAGATTGGATGTCGACATCGTTTGCGCATGCATCGTCAGCTGCGCGAAATCGTCGACTGAACCCATCATGCCTTCATAGCGCGCGGAAAGTTGGCCCTTGAAGCGTGGTTGGCGGGGCAGGCGGGTGCCCTTGGCGGCCGCTACCGTCACCGGATCGGTATCGTGGATCGAGCAAGTGGACAGCGGCACCAGCGTATCGGGATCAAGCACGCAGAAATCCTGGGTCAGCTTGGCGTCGTTGTAGGCGCCAGAGCCGCTCAGCGTCACGCTGCCCAGCTTGAGGTCGAAGTCCGTCTCCACCCCCAGAACCCGCGCTGCGCCAGCATTGACCGTGCCGCCATTGCCGAAAAATCCCAGTGGGATCACGGTGTACTGCACGCCTGTCCACCTTTCGTAATAGGCTGCCAGGTTCCAGCGCAACATGTTGTTCCAACTGGTCTTGAAACCCACTTCGTAGTTGGTCAGCCGGTCGGCCTTGTACGTGCCCATTTCGGGCAGCGAGTTGGTGCCGCCCGGGCGGAAACCGGTGGAGTAGGTGGCGTAGACCATCTTGTCCGGCGTCACTTGCCAGGTCACGCTGGCCTTGTGAGTCTCGCCGGTCTGTTCATAGGGCGGCTTGTTGTTGTTCACGCACGTGAGCCGCTGGTCTGCCGGGAACGGTATGGTGCAACCCAAAGCCAACGCTTGGCTGGCGATGCCGCTGAAGCCATAGACCGAGTTCTTGGCCTTGAATACGCGGATGCCGCCTGTAACCTTGACTTGCGAGGTGACCGGCACCGTACCTTCGGCAAACACCGCATAATCGCGGAATTTCTGGTCGAGATCGACATTGTAGAACCCGTCGCGCTTGACGGCGGGGTTCCATTCGCAGCCGTCGTCGCACGATGTGGCGAGATCGATCTGGCTAAGGCCAGGGATCTGGTAATCGTCGTCGTTGGACTGCTTCTGATACTGGAAGAACGCACCCACGGTCAGGTCGAAGCCCCATGACTTGGGCACGGACAGGCGCAATTCCTGCGTGACCTTGGTCTGTTCGATCCGGCCGATATAGGATTGGGTCGGGTTGATGAAGTTGCCGCTCTTGTCGCGAAACTTCAGATAGTTTTCATATCCCGGTCCAAGCTGGTCATAGTGCACGGAATAATAGGTGTAATCGCTGGTATTGTGAATCTTGCGCTTGAAGTATCCCGAGGAAGAAACCAGGTCGAAATCACCGATCTTGCCCTGAATGGTCAGCGACGCCTGCACCCATTTGTCGATGTTCTCGGTCGGGCTGTAATCGTGGACTTCAAGGTCTCCCACGCGCGGGTCGTAGTTGAAGTAACCCTTGGCGTCGAGATACTGGTATGTGACCGAAGGATAGAGCTTCCAATCCCCCGCTTCGAGCGTGGCGTTCAAGCGGCCGCCGTAGCTATCCACCGGGTTGTAGTTCTTCTGCACCAGCGTGGCATTGTCCACGGTGTAGGTGGTGTTGGGATCGTTGTCCCCCAACTGATACGTGTAGGTGCCGTGTGTATTGTCGATGTAACCGCCTTCGTGATCGTAGAACGCCATCATGCGCACGGCGATGTTCTCGTTCACCGGGATGTTGACGAACCCTTCGACCATGGCGCCGGCCGCGCCCTTGCCATAGGCATCCACTTGTGTGTCGACGCCGCCCTCGAACGTGCCGATCTTGGCCTTGTTGGTGATGATGCGCAGCGTACCTGCCAGCGATCCGGCGCCATAGAGCGTGCCCTGCGGGCCCGACAGCGCCTCGACCCGCTCTATATCGTAGATATGCACTTCGGGCATGCGGTTGGGCGCGGAAATCGGCACATCGTCGAGATAGATGCCGCTGGTGGAGAGCGCCCCGCCATCGACGGCGATGCCACGGAAAAAGACCTCGCTTTGCCCCGGCCCGAGCCCGGAAAAGCTGACCGAAGGGAGCATTCCGGCATAGTCGGCAAAAGTGGCGACCTGGTGCTGGTCCAGCTTTTCCGCACCCAGTGCCTGGATCGAGATCGGCACTTTCTGGATGCTTTCCGCCTTGCGCGTGGCGGTCACCACGATTTCGCCAAGGCCGCCGGTGCCGTTGTCGGCAGCAGCATCGGCGGCAGGTGCAGCCTGGGCAAGCGCCGCAGCCGGCAGCGCCATGCTGGAAAGAATGGTCGAAGCACCGAAAATACTCACAGCGCGCCCAATGCGCGGCCGGCGTTCAAACACCATTGTTCATGCCCCCTGATGGCCTGACGTTCTTGTCTACCGTTTTTCCTGCGAACGGTGGGTGGTGTTGTTTTTATCGTCTTGTTTTTGCGTGAAGTCGCCGTGCCGTCAGCCGCACCTGCGAGACCAATATCGACTGGGCAAACAGCCTTTCTGCCCCGGCGCCACAAGGCGTGCCGGGCCGCCGCAAAGCACGGCGAGCGTTGTCCAAGATATTGATTTGACCCCGAAGTGCCGCGCCGCGGCATCGTTTGTTATGCAACGTTCTATTGCCCGATAGTGCCATCGAATCATGCCCTGTCAACAGAAATCGTCAAACTGGCATCGCAGATATCTTCCTATCCCGGCGATTGCAGAACATTGCTCTTCGCAGTTGCGTAATCGCAGCGACATGGCATTCTGTCCTGCCCGCAACAGGATGCAGGAAACGCCATGGCGAACGAACTGGCCCGAATGCGCCCCGCTGCCGTGCCCCCCGCCACGGGTTCGGTGGACCAGGCGCTGGCCCATGCCGCTCGCCTGATGGCGCGCCAGCCGGCCGCTGCGCTGGCCCAGGCGCGAGAGATACTGCATGCCGTACCGGGCCATCCCCATGCATTGTTGATCGAAGGGCAGGCCCTGCGCATGCTTGGACGGCTGGACGAGGCATGCGCGGTGCTGCGCGGGCTGGTGGCCAGCCAGCCGCGCGCTGCGGCGGCTGCGGCCGAACTGGGCCTCGCGCTGGCGGCGATGGACCGCGGCGAGGAAGCCGTGGCAGAGCTACGCCGCGCTGTCCTGCTCAAGCCGGAATTCAGCCACGCCTGGCAGGCCCTGGCCGTGCTGCTGCGGGCAAAAGGAGACAATGCCGGCGCAGCGCATGCCGACATTGCCGGGGTCGATGCCTCCTCCCGCGAGCCGGCCTTGTTGCGCGCGGCCGTGGCCATGCAGGAAGGCCGGTTGGACGAGGCCGAGGCGCAATTGCGCGCGCGGCTCGCGGCGCTGCCGGCCGACCCGGCAACGCTGCGCCTGCTGGGCGAAGTGCGGTGGCGGCAGGGTGACATCGACGATGCAGTGCCCTTGTTGCGCGCGGCCGTTGCGCGCGCGCCCGCATTTGCGGCGGCGCGCGAACTGCTGGCGCGGATTCTGTCGATGGGGCCGGATGTGGGCGAAGCGCTCGATCATGCCGGCCGGCTTCTTGCCGATGATCCCGAAAATGGCGGCCATGCGATGCTCAAGGCGTCGCTGCTCGTACGGATCGGGGACCAGAAGGGTGCCCTCGCGCTTTATCGATCCATCCTTGAACGCGATCCGGGCCGGCCACGCGTTTGGCTCAATCTCGGCCACGTCGAAAAGACCATTGGCAACCAGGCCGCTGCGATCGAAGCCTATCGTCGCGCCGCCGCGCTTGATCCTGCCAACGGCGAAGCATGGTGGAGCCTTGCCAATCTCAAGACGGTGAAGCTGGAACGGGCAGACATCGCCGCGATGCGCGCGGCATTGCCACATGATGCAGTGGGTGACGACCGGGCCGAAGACGTGGCGCAACTCCACTTCGCGCTGGGCAAGGCCTACGAAGATCTCAGTTGGGACGATCCGTCGGCAGCCGAAAGCGCCTTTGCCCATTATGCGCGCGGCAACGCCCTGCGGCGCAGTATGCTGGACTATGATTCGGCGCGCACCGATAGCGCAGTGGACCAAAATATCGCGTTGTTTACGCCAACATTTTTCGAAGAGCGCGCGGGGTGGGGGTGCCAAGCGGCCGATCCGATCTTTGTCGTCGGGTTGCCGCGCAGCGGATCGACGCTGGTGGAGCAGATTCTGGCCAGCCATTCCCAGATCGAGGGCACGATGGAACTGCCCGACATGATGCTGATCGCCGATCGGCTCCAGGCGCGCGTTGATGAGGGGGAGTTTCCCGATCTGCCAAGCCTGCTGGCAGCGCTGGGGCCAGATGAGAGCCGCCGTTTGGGCGAAGAATACCTGGAGCGCACGCGCGTCCATCGCAAGACCGATCGCCCGCGCTTTGTCGACAAGATGCCCAATAATTGGCAGCATGTCGGCCTGATCCGCATGATCCTGCCCAATGCCACGGTGATCGATGCGCGCCGTCACCCGCTTGGTTGCTGCTTTTCCGGATGGAAGCAATATTTCGCGCGTGGGCAGGTGTTCAGCTATGATCTGAGTGAGATTGGCCACTATTACGCGGCATATGTGCGGCAGATGGCGGCTTTTGATTCAGCGCTTCCCGGAGCGGTCCACCGCGTGATCTACGAAGAAATGGTGGCCGATACGCTCGGGCAAGTTCGTGCCCTGCTCGATGCGGTGGGCGTGCCGTTCGAGGAAAACTGCCTGGCCTTCTGGCGGAATAGACGCGCCGTGCGAACAGCAAGCTCGGAACAGGTGCGTCAACCGATCTATACCGATGCGCTTGAACAGTGGAAGCGCTTCGAACTGTGGCTCGGCCCTTTGCGGGCGGCGCTTGGCCCATTGCTGGAACGCTATCCCGAACCAGCGTGATCATTCGACAGAGAATGGAGAAAGCCCCGCGTTTCCGCTGTGGAGACGCGGGGCTTTCCGTCAAACCGTTCGACGGCCCGTGAACAACTGCACGAGGCCAACGATCAGGGCGAGAACAAGCAGGATGTGAATGACGCCGGCGGTCACGTGGAAGGCGAAAACGCCCAGCGCCCACAGGACGAGCAGAACGAGTGCGATGGTCAACAGCATGGCGGGCTCCTGGAACGACAGCGCCCCGTCCTTTTCGGCGGTGGCGCGGATTGGCATCCTTGTGGGTGTGAAACGGCGCATCCCGTGGGTGGTTCCCGATGGCATCGCGCCGGCATATCCGCGCTTTTAATGCAAATTCTGCCGGCTCGGGCCCTGCACGCTAACCATTTCTTGGTAATATTCGTCCACTTTTCGACAGAGTTTGGCGCCTGTTGCGCCAATCCCAACCGCCAGGGGACAAGTAGAGTGAGCGAGGAGCAGCGCACGGGCTGGATTGTCGGTGCTACCTTCGCGGCGCTTTTGGCTCTTTCAGCGGCGCTGATGGCGGCGCTCAACCACTCCATTCATGTCGCCGATGCTTTCACCCGCAAGGACGAGCGCGAAATGGTTGCGCGCCATCTCGACACGCGGGTGCAAACGGTCATCATCGGGCAGACCGGTCAGCTGGTGTGGGATGAGTCGATGCGTCACGCGGTGCTGGCCACCGAAGTGCCGTGGATGGACCGCGAACTCGGCATGTTTCCCTGGACCAATCAGAATGCTGCGGAAAGCATGCTCGTGGAGCCCAATGGCACCCTGGTGCGTGCGTGGCGGCAAGGCCATGCCGTAGCCGATTATCCCTATAACGGACTCCGCTGGCAGATCGAGGCTACGCTTGGCCAAGCGCGCCGCAACCGCCATGTGAACGGCAAGGTGGAGCGACAGGTGCGCCTTGGCGGCTTGCTCTGGCCGGTCGATCGTCGCGGCGCGCCGCTTTCGCGCTGGGCTTCGTCACTGCTGTGGCGTGATGGCCGTCCGATGCTGCTGACCGTTGCGGCCATTGTGCCCGATCGCGACTTCGGCCTCTTCACGCGCGAGCCGCGCTATTTCGTGTCCCTGCGTTTGATCGATGCCGGGGTACTGCGGCAGCTGGGCAACGATCTCCTTTTGCCGCATTTCCAGTTTGTTCGGAATCTGCCCGTCGGCGAGCGGTTCAACAGCCTGCCGCGGTACAGTGCCGATGGCACGTTGGTTGGCTATTTCGTGTGGGATGCGCAGCTGCCCGGCCCCACGATCTGGCGCGGTACCGCCCCGCTTCTGGCCACCTGGATTTTCCTGTTCCTGGCGGTGCTGGCCGGCGGGGTCCTGATCGTCAAGCGCATGCGCGAAACCACGCAGCACTTGCAGGTGAGCGAGGCCCAGGCACAGCACAATGCCTTGCATGATCCCATGTCGGGCCTGCCCAATCGCCTGCATTTTGCCGAGCGGCTGCGCGAAGAACTGGCAGCGGTCATTCACCAGCGCAGCCAGGGCACGGCAACTGCGGCAGACGTGTTCGTGGCCTATATCGATCTCGATGCCTTCAAGACCGTCAACGACACGATGGGCCACCACGTGGGCGACGAACTGCTCATGCAAGTGGCGCGGCGGCTTCAGCAAGGATTGCTGCAGACGGACTTGATCGCCCGTTTTGGCGGCGACGAATTCGTGGTCATGCGCCGCACGACCGGCGGGCTGGGCGCCGCCAATGCTCTGGGCCGGCAGGTGATCGGGGTCATGGCCGATCCCTTCATCATTTCCGGACACAGCCTGGGCGTGACCTGTTCCTGCGGGATCAGCTGGGGGCCGGGCCAGACGGAGGATGCGGCCGAATTGCTGCGCCGCGCCGATATCGCACTCTATCGTGCCAAGCAGGGCGGGCGTGCACGCTATCGCTGCTACACCCCCGGCATGGAAGCGACCGAGCGGCTGGCACGCGAACTGGAAATCGAACTGCGCCGCGCCATTGCCAACGACGAACTGGAGGCTCACTTCCAGCCCATCGTCGATCTTTCCACCTGGCAGATCGAAGGGTTCGAGGCGCTGCTGCGCTGGCCGCATCCCGAGCGCGGAGACATCGGGCCCGGCATGTTCGTGCCGATTGCCGAGCAGGCCGGGTTGATGGTGCCGCTGGGCAACTGGATGCTGCGCAAGGTGTTCACCCAGTGCCGCAACTGGCCTGCGTGCGATATCTCCATCAATCTCTCGCCGATCCAGATCATGGCGCATGGCTTTGTCGAAAACATCGAGGACCTGGTTGCGGAAACCGGCATTTCCCCGCACCGCGTGATCCTTGAAGTGACCGAGGGCGTTATGCTCGACCGCAGCGACAACGTGGCGCAATCGTTGCGAACGCTGCAGGGCATGGGTTTCCGCATCGCGCTTGACGATTTCGGGATCGGCTATTCCTCCTTGAGCTACCTGCGCTCGTTCCAGTTCGACCGCATCAAGATCGACCGCTCCTTCGTGCAGAACATCGAGGCCGACCACGACGCGCAGGCGATCCTGGGCGCCATCGTCGCGCTGGGGCAGACCTTGCGCATGAAAGTGGTGGCCGAAGGCGTGGAAACCGAACTCCAGCGCCGCCTGGTCCACGCCGCCGGTTGCGAACTGGTGCAGGGCCACCTGTTCTGGCCGGCGCTCCCCGCCGCCCAGGCCTGCGGGCTGCTGGCGCGCAATGGTGCCGAGCATATGCGGCAAGTGATCTGAGCCGAAGTCCTCTCCCACGCAGTGGGAGAGGTGCCGGGCCGAGGGACGGGGTGGCAATCCATTCTCGAACGCGCTGTCCCTAGCCTCGACAGCCGCTTCTCCGCCGTGCCTGTGACAGCGCATCCTGTACTTGCGCACATCCGCGTGAATCATTTTGCAGGGGGAGGCACGGACAGGAAGCAATTGCGCTGCGTGCTGAGATGGCTCTTTATATAATTGATTAAAAAGAGAAGGTATCTCGCGCAGAGGCGCGGAGGCGCAGAGAAAATGGAATCT
>Ga0065704_10070614_pt1 | contig 19095 bp, 21 predicted proteins | sample SwiRhicommuniRL2_FD_59091 | JGI IMG/M metagenome (GOLD analysis project Ga0065704, IMG submission 59091) | Switchgrass rhizosphere bacterial communities from Rose Lake, Michigan, USA - RL2 v2 (version 2) | ecosystem: Host-associated > Plants > Roots > Rhizosphere > Soil | place: East Lansing, MI
AAACGGTTATAAAATACTGGCGAGAAACTTTCGTTTTCAAAAAGCTGAAATTGATATTATTTCGGAAAAGGATGATTTCATTATCGTCTGTGAGGTTAAAGCCCGATCTACTGATGTTTTTAATCTGCCACAAGAATCGGTTAACAAAAAGAAAATTAAATTACTGGTTTCTGCGGCAGATTATTATCTGAAAGAATTTAACATAACCAAGGAAGTGCGGTTTGATATCATTTCCGTTCTTCCTGATGAAAAAGGAAATTTAGTTATTGAACATATTGCTGATGCATTTGAAGCATTCGATGCTAATTAAAATTAATGTAATAATGTATCAATATAACAGGTTACCAATTTATAAATATACTATTATTGCTATCTGTTACACTGATACATTGGTACATTTAAAAATTTTGAATTTTTTATGAAAACAATATTAGTAACCGGATCGACATCCGGAATAGGAAAATCCACAGCACAGTTGCTGGCAAAACAAGGAAACAGAATCATCATCTGTGGAAGAAGAAGTGAAGTTTTAGAATCTTTAAAAGCTGAACTTTCTATATTCACCGAAATATTTAGTTTAAATTTTGATGTCAGAAATCTGGAAGAAGTGGAAACAGCCATCAGTTCACTTCCCGAAGAATGGAAAAATATTGATGTACTGATCAATAATGCCGGAAATGCACATGGTTTAGATCCGCTTTCTGCAGGAAAAACCGACGACTGGGATTCTATGATCGATGGAAATGTAAAAGGACTTTTATATGTTTCAAAAATGATTATTCCTGGAATGAAAGAAAGAAATTCAGGACATATTATCAATATAAGTTCTGTTGCGGCTAGGCAAACTTATGCCAACGGTGTTGTGTATTGTGCGACGAAAAAAGCGGTTGATGTTATTTCGGAAGGAATGAGAATAGAACTCACAGAATTCGGAATTAAAATCACAAACATCCAGCCAGGAGCTGTGCAAACTGATTTTTCAATGGTAAGATTCAAAGGAGATAGCGAAAAGGCAGCAACAGTGTACGCCGGGTACGAACCCCTGAAAGCCGAAGATATTGCAGATTCTATTGCTTATTGTATCAATGCACCCAAACATGTGTGTATTTCCGATATGACCATCTACCCCACCGCTCAGGCCGAACCGAGAACAATCTACAGAAAGTAGTCTCAAAATAATGGTTAAATTTGTATCGGATATTTTAAGAATTTAATGAACCCGAAAATGGCGGGACATTCTTATACTGATAAATTGTTACATTTTACATGAAAATATTATACATAGAAACCTCTTCTAAAAACTGCTCAGTAGCGATTTCAGATGATGAGAAGCTGTTGTGCCTTACCGAAGAAGTTTCCGAAAACTATAAACAGTCGGAAAGCCTTCACACATTTGTGGAATGGGCTTTGGAAGGAGCCGGAATTTCTTTAAAAGAAATTGAAGCGGTTTCTTTGGGAAAAGGCCCGGGATCTTATACTGGATTAAGGATTGGCGCCTCGTCTGCAAAAGGATTCTGTTATGGATTAAAAGTTCCGTTGCTTGCAGTAAATTCTTTAGAAAGCATGATAGAGCCTTTTTTAGGTAAAAACTATGACATTATTGTTCCATTAGTCGATGCAAGACGAATGGAGGTTTATACGGCCATGTATGATGGCACAACAGGGAAGGAACTATCTGAAACGGAAGCAAAAATTTTGGATGAAACTTCATTTGAAGAGCTGAAGGATAAAAAAGTGATTTTCGTGGGTGATGGTGCTAAAAAGGCAAAAGAGATTTTACAGTTGCCCAATGCCGATTTCAATGAAGAAATTTACCCTTCTGCACAATTCCTGATAAAGAAAACATTAGAAAAAATTGACAAAAAAGAATTTGAAGATATTGCGTATTTTGAGCCTTTTTATCTTAAAGATTTTCATGGCGTAAAGAAAAAGAAATCTTCAGACTCCATCTGATCAGGTTAAATAAAATAATAAAAGCGAAGAGTAATTTCTTCGCTTTTCATTTTTATTGTGGTTTTGTAGGAATTGATTCCACTTGTAACTGCTGATTAGGATTAGGTTTTCTTTGGGGCCTGTTGTTATTTAATCTTTGTGGCTGTCCCTGTTGCGGGTTCATCATCTGGTCGCTACCGGGTTTTTGAGGAATACCGTTATTGTTGGGCAGTGAAGAAGGTTGCTGAGGAGTATTGTTCACGTTATTCACGTTATTTTGAACCATTACATTACCTTTATTGTCTGTTGGCTGAAAAGAGATATCAGATTTCAGATAATTGAGCATTTCCTTGGCTTTTTCGCCTTCCGGGGTTTTAGCATAATTTAGAACAATCTGCTCAAGCTGCAGGATCATCACCTCTTTCCCACTCGCCTTTCCGGAATTAAATGCATTCAGCAAATAGAGTTTCGGGACCAGTGCATCCTTTGGATATTGCTGAATAGTTTTATCAATCAGTTCTTTACTTTCGGCAAACTTTTCAGATTCATATAAAGAAAAAGCCTGCTTATACTGACTTTCAACGTCTGCTGAAGATTTTACGAAAGTACTGTTCTTTGGATTTCTTGCAAATTCTGCGTAAGAAGTATAAGGATAATCCTTTAAAAGGATTTGCTTTGCACGTTCTGCCGTCTGAGGGTTTTTCTCATGGTTCATGGCAAAGATCTCATACAATGCCTGAAGCATTACTTTTTCTTCAGGTTTCACATCTACCAGATCATACAGGGTTTTTGTCGCTAAAGGAGTGTTGGTAAAATAATTCTGATACATGATTCCGAGTCCTAACGAAGCAGTATCTCTGTCTTTTTTCAGTTGGCCAAGTTTCCCGGCATCAGTAGGAATCTGCTCGATGTAGAAAGCCGGCTCAAAACGCCTAGGGTTTGGTGCGGCGTTTGTTCCCAGCGCATCATTCTTCATATCCTCGATTGTGGCCATTTTTTTAGAAAACCGCCAGTTATCAATGAGTGCTCTGTCTCCCCAGGTTTGCTTAAAGGTTTGGGTACCTTTAGAAACTGTTCCTGTATTGCTGAAATAAAATCCTTTTGCTGTCACGCCAAAGTCTTCGAAAGAATTTGAACTGTTGGCAAAAATAGAAGTCGAGCTATAATCTCCCGTATCGAAACCTTTGTTTCTTTCTGCACGTCTTTTTTCCAGTTCTTCTTTCTCTTCTTTGGCCTTAATTTTAGCAATATATTTCGTGAAAAAATCAGTTTTCTGTTCCGTAGACATTTTTGCCAGGTTCAGAATACTGTCATTTTTCTTGATCAGGTAGTAATTTTTTGAGATTTTCTTAATGTAAACAGACTGATCTGCTAAAAGAACTTTCGAAGGCTCATATGTCATTACCGCTAACGCTGAGTCATAATAAGCACCGGCTCCGATATAATCATTTTTATCAAGGTAGCCCTTCCCTATTTCATAGTATGCAAGTCCTCGGATCTGCCCGTCGGAAACCTTTTCCTTTAAGGATTTTTTGAAATATTCCTGAGCTTCTTCTTTTTTCCCGGCTTTGTTGGCCATTAACCCTAAAGCGTAATAAAACTCATTCTTTCTAGAACCGTAAGTTCCTTTTTTACTGATATCTTCCAGGTATTTTCTGGCACCACTGTAGTCTCCGTTCCCATTAAAAGTTTTGGCAATTTCGATCTGTGATTTTACTTCAAATTCAAAATCATTGGCATATTTGTAAGCTGCCATGAAGCTTTCTCTCGCCTTTTCATTCTGATTGAGATTCTCAAAAACCTGCCCTCTCAGATAAGCAATTCTGCTTTTAAGCTTTCTGTTGCTGTTCAGTTCAAAGGCATTATCAAGTTCTTTTACCGCTTCTTCTTTTTTTCCGGCATCCAGAAGGGATTCAGCATAATAGATGCTTAATAATTTTTCATACTGCTTACTGATCTTTTCACTTTTTAATTTAGCAAAAGTTTCATGTGCTTTATGATAGTTTTTAATCTGATCATATGCCAGACCCTGATAAATTCTTGCCAGCGGAATTCTTTTATCGTCCTTCATATGTGTAAAAACATAGTTTAAAGCATCAAGGGCATCCAATGATTTTCCTCTGTATATTCTTGCCTGTGCGAGAATCATATAAGCGTCAAAAATCTGCTTATTCTGCTCTTCACCATGCTTGATGACAGAATATTTATTGATTGCTTTTAAAGCTTTAGCCTCTGCAATTTCCAATGTGGTCGCTCCTTTCTGTTCTGGTAAATTAGAGTCTCCAGAATCAGTACCGGCATTTGCTGACATCATATTATTTCCCGGCATTCCTGGCGGCATTGCAGGAGGTCCTCCCCTTTTACTGTTGTTGTTCTGTACAGGACGATTTACTTCCGCCATTTTCATGGAATTTTCCGCAAAGGCGGTAGATTGTCCCAGATCACTTCCTAAAGGCTGGTCTTCATAAGTAAGAACAGGAATATAAGGCGCATAAAAATTATCTTTATGGGCCTTATCTCTTGTTTCAAACTCATTATTTAAGGCATCTTTAGCATTAAACAACGTATTGTAGTATGTCGAAAATCCTTTCATGAACTTTGATCGTTGCTCCGGCTTCTTCGTTTTTGTGGCACAGGAAGCAACAATGCAAAGTGTTAAAAGGAATAAAATATTTTTTTTCATTATTTCAATATAACTCGCTAATCCACTTTTTATTATAAAGCGGTTTGATAATTTTGTAAAAATAATAAAATTTTATATTGAAACTTGCTATATTTCTTTCAAAATTTTGTAAACTAGATGGGTAGGAAGTCCCATAATGGTGTAAAAGCTACCATTCATTTTTTTTATTTTTGCCATTCCGAGCCATTCTTGGATTCCATAGCTTCCGGCTTTATCAAAAGGTTTGTAGTGCTGGATGTAATACTCTATTTCGTTATCATGAAGATCCTCAAACTCTACATCTGCAACGTCAGTCTCTGTAATGGTTTTATCTAATGTTTTAACGGTAATTCCTGTATAAACCTGATGGGTTTTGCCTGAAAGTAATTTCAGCATTTCTCTTGCATCATTTTCATCTTTGGGTTTTCCCAAAAGCTTGCTATCTATGGCTACAACGGTGTCAGCAGTCAGTAGAACTTCACCCTTTTCAAGATTACGGAATGAATCGGCTTTCAATTCAGAAAGATAACCGGCAGCCTTTCCTACTTTTATATGTGGTGGAATAATCTCTTCACAATCAATTTTTACAACGTCAAAGGTAAAACCCAGATTTGTCAGTAATTCTTTTCTCCTTGGAGATTGTGATGCTAATAATAATTTCATTGATTTTACTTAAACGGATTGAGTGTTGTCATCATGCCATTTCCCCTGCACCTTCATCACCTGTTCGATGACGTCACGCACTGCCCCGCTCCCTCCTTTTATGGGAGAAATATAGCTTGCAATTTCTTTAATTTCGGGAACGGCATTTTCAGGACAAGCGGCAATCGCAGAATTTTTCATGATGTGAAGATCCGGAATATCGTCACCCATGGTGAGAATTTCTTCATTGGTGAGATTATATTTTAATTTAAAATCTTCAAAATCAACCATCTTATCATGAGACTTCGGATAATAATCTTCAATTCCCAGATAATTGATTCTGTGCTTTACCATTTCATCGTTTCCTCCTGTGATCACACCGATTAAATAATTATTTTTTAAAGCTTTTACGACTGCATATCCGTCCAAAACATTCATTACTCTGCACATATTTCCACCGGGCATAAGATATACGCTTCCATCTGTGAAAACGCCGTCTACATCAAATACAAAAGCTTTAATATTTTTTAATTTTTCTTTATAACTCATTTTTAATTTAAAAAGTTTAATCTAATCAAGATTATAAGTAAGTCTTACTGTAATCCTTGCTGATTTTTCCTTACTTGAAGTGTCAAAATTCCCGCCATAACTGTCTTCATCCGTAGATCCTTTTGCGGTAATCTGAAATACACCCATCGAAGCATCTTTCAATTTGCCTAAATCTCCGTCTGCACTTTTTACAATTTTTTCGGCCCTTTGTCTGGCATCTTTTGAACCCGCTTCTATTAAGCTATGCTTTAATGAGGAAAGATCAGAATACGTATATTGTGCTGCAGATGGCTCAAACTGTACACCACTGTTGATGAGTTCAGCAGTTTTGTCGATTACACTTTCAATTTTCTTCATTAAGGCAGGATTTTTTTTAGCCCTGAAAATTACGCTTTGGGTAGCTTTGTAGCCATCAAAAATATCTTCGGATTTTTCTGTTCCGTCCGGTTCTTTTGTAGTTACCTTCCGGAAAGACCTTGAAAAATTAACACCTCCAAAAGCAAATTCACCGGGTTTGAAACCTTTACTGTAGAAAAAAACCTTTACTTTTTCTCTATCCTGCGAGATGATATTATATGCTTCTTTCGCATCAAATGCACTGGCATCAAAACTTCCGCTCCAGCTGATTTCATCTGAAATAAAATCTTTGGAGCCCAGGCCCGTAACGGATATGGTGTCTTGTTTTAAATTCCTGTTTTTAAAGCTTGAGCCTAGGATAAGTGCTGTGATTACAATTGCAGCTCCGGTGATGAGGGAGCGGATAATGTTGGTGTTCATTTTTTGGTTTTTCTCAAAGTTAAAACATTATGGCAATTGATACATCTTTTTGATAGAAAGATTCAGAGTTTTATAAATTTCAAGACTTTCGTCTTTTAATAATTGTTCATGCAGTTCCAGAATTCTCTTATCGTTTCTTACGGCAGGTCCGGTCTGTGCTTCTTTCGGATCTATTTCGTGGATTTTCTGAACGGTTTCATCAATCAAGGGTAAAAAATAATCGAACGGAATTTCCTGAGCATCTGAAATTTCTTTAGCCCTCGAAAAGAGATGATTAACAAAATTACATGCAAAAACTGCTGTTAAATGAATGTATTTTCTCTTTTCATGGGTACTTTCCATTACATTTTCTGAAATCTTGGAAGCAATATCAAACAGGATTTGTTGGTCTTCTTCATTTTCAGCTTCTATAAAAAAAGGAATTTTAGAATAGTCAAGCACTTTAGATTTCGAGAAAGTCTGCAAAGGATAAAGGCTTGATTTTCTATATTCTCCTGCTAAAATTTCTTTGGGCAGCGATCCGGAAGTATGAGCCACCAGACAGTCTTTTGAGGTAATAATTCCGGAAACTTCTTCCACCGAATTGTCGCTGACACAAATAATATACAGATCCGCGGGTTGAAGTTTTTCCGTAGAAAAAGGAATTTTTAATTCTTCGGAGATTTTATTTAGTTCTTTTTCGTTCCTGCCAAAAATCTGGGCCAAAGGAATCTTATTCAGAACAAAAGCTTTTGCCAGATGATAGGCTACATTTCCGGAACCAATAATTACAATTTGCATCTAACAAAGATAAGATTTAGAAGGAAGATGGGAGAGGTAAGACAGGATTTTTTTTGTTTTCTGTTTTAAAATTCTTTAAAGATATTTTCAACGGTGTAATATCAATAGAAATGGGCTTCAGCCCATTTACGCTGTGAAAAGAAGACAGACTTTAGCCAAAACTTATGGTAACTTTTTGGCTAAAGCCTTTATTGTGTTCTTAATTTGAAACATCGGGCTAAGCCTTACTCTATTGATACTTATTTTCATCAGTTTAAATTAAAATGATCTTCCATTTTAGTCTAAACTGATAGATTAAACTAAATCAGAACTTTGTTTTAGTTTAATCCGATATATTAGACATAAACAAAACGCTGTGAGAATATAATATGGTGTATTAAATTAAAATGGTTTTCTGTTTTAATTTAGTCTGGCAGATTAGACTGAAACAGATTCTTTGAGAATGCAATTGAATTATATTTAAAAACTTTTTTGGATCTATTTTTAAAGGAGAGCTAGTAATTTAACATAATATTTAAAGCAAAACACATCGGTACGGATACAATATTTATCAGAGTCAGGCGTATAAATATTTGTAAATAATGAGTATATTGGACTGAAAATTGAATAGTTCATTTAACTTTCAGTTATTTTTGTAATCCAAAACAGTGAAAGCATCTTATGAAGATTAAGGACGCGGAAATTATTTCGTTGATGCAACATCCTCGAACTCAGGAAAAAGGAGTTCGCGCTTTGATGGATGCTTATCAAAGCAGATTGTACTGGCACATAAGAAGAATTATTGTGGACGGGGATCTTGCTCAGGACACTTTGCAAGAGACTTTTATTAAAGCTTATCAGAATTTTCATCAGTTTAAGAACGATAGTCAGCTCTACACCTGGCTGTATAGAATTGCAACCAATGAAGCACTGCAGCAGATCAATAAACTGAAAAAAATGCAAAAAACCGATGAAGATCCGGAGTATTATATGCAGAATCTTGTGGCTGATAATACGAGTGAAGACGCTGAAGAAATACAGATTTTACTTCAGAAAGCCATACAGAGTCTGCCTGAAAAGCAGAAACTGGTATTTATGATGCGGTATTATGATGATTTGCCTTACGAAGAAATATCTAAAATTGTAGATATGTCGGTAGGAACTCTGAAAACAAATTATCATTATGCCAAACAAAAAATAGAAGATTATATAAAGGAAAATTACGAGAGATAATTTTTGATAAAACTGAAATGAAAGAGTTCGACATAGAAAAATTAGAACGTAAAAATATTTACACGATGCCTGATGATTTATTTGAAAATCTTCAGGAGAAAGTAGTACGCGGACTGCATGAATTTGACCTGGAAAAGCTGGAACGTAAGAATATTTATGCCGTTTCTGAAAGTGTATATGAGGATATTCAGAATCATGTAAGAAACAAGGTGTTTCCTCGTAAGAAAGCTCCGGTTTTCAGGCTCAATTGGGCTTATGCCGCGGCGGCTTCACTGGCGCTGATTTTTGGAGCAACTTTTGTTTTTAATTCAGATGACGAAATACTGAAAGAGAATGCAGGTTCAAATGTTTCTTATACAGCGGGTACGCAAGAGAAGAAGACAGAAAGTGAAATCGCTTATGAAACATTGAAATCTGATTTAACTTCTGTTGAAAATAATGATCAAAAAGTTGCAGCCAAAAGTAATAATAAATCTTTCACTTCGGAAGAATCAGAGAAAGAACAAAAAACGGTAACACCAGCGGTGAAATCTACTGCTAAACAGCAGGAAACTCAGATGAGCGAATACCTGGATTCATTCTCAAATTCTGAAATCTCAGAATTGGCGAGTAATTCAACTCAGGATGTTTATTTGGATTTGTATAATTAAAAAGAAAAGATGAAAAAGATATTATTTACGCTTTTTATCATATACGGGTTTGGTCTAAATGCCCAAAAAACGGATTACGACTGGAAAAAGATGGATCCAAAACAAAGAAAGGAAGTCATCAACAGCCTCTCCCCGGAAGAAAGAAAAGCACTTCTGACAAAATTCAGAAATAATATGGTGATGGATAATCTGGATATAGATCCCAGTGACAAAGAAGAATTTACAGATGTTTACAATGAATATCTTGAAAGTCAGAAGCAGATAAAAAGTCAGTTTAATTCTGATTTTAATCCTGATAATTTATCAGATGATGAAGCAAAAGCTAAACTTCAGCAAAGTTTTGACGTAGGGCAGAAACTGCTTGACAACAGGAAGAAATATGCTGATAAGATGCAGCAGGTAATTCCTTGTCAGAAAGTCTTGAAGCTGTTTCAGACAGAGGGAATGATGAGAGATAAGATGAATGAAAGAAAATCTCACGGAAACAACAATGCTCCGAGACAAAAATAAAACCATAATAGTTTATTTTTTTAATGTTGGACGACTCTTACAATTTATTGTGAGAGTCGTTTAATTTTAAAATAATTTTTATTTTTACAGAAGGTTTATTTTAGCTGATAAAAGCTATCTTTATTCACCAACGACTTTTTATTCTATGAAAAAATTATTGCAAACCACTTTAATCTTCGTCTCAGTCCTCATCTTTTCGCAGAAGCAGGAAATAATTAAAGAAAGGGGAAATCTCTCCAATCCGAAAGGAAATATTTACAAATCTCTGGAAGTCATCGACCAACGAGCGGATCAGAACATTGGTGAAATGGCTTTTGGAGATAATAAAGAAATGAGAGAAATCACTTTCCCTTCCACAGCCGGCGATTTCTTAGGAAAATGGTATGCCGACAGCAATCACAAAGGCGGAAAATACGAAATGGTTTTGGTGCTGAAACATCTAAAGACATATCTTGGAGAAACGGACGGGAAAGAAACCGAAGGCGATATTGAATTTTCTGCTCAGGCTTTCATGAAAGAGGGCGACCAGTATAAATTTATCTATAAAAAAGATACGGTGTACAGCTTCAAAAGCAGGAATATTTCGGATGTAATGATGAAAAACATCCCGGTGGTTTTTGCCATGTTCCTGAAGAAAACGTATACGGTTAAGCCTAGAGAAAATGCAGTTGCTCTGGATGCTCTCACAGATTATGAAAGCTATGTGAGAAATAATTCTGCGGCATATAAGAATGATCAGCTGAAAGATGGGATCTATCTGAGCCATGAAGCCTTTATGAACCAAACTCCGGAACCGGGAAAATATATTCTGGAAAAGAATGCAAAAGGATCTGTTACAAAAGCAGTAAAAGAAGAGAACGGCAAAAAAGACAGAATTTCAGCAGGCGAAATGTATGGATACGTAGAAAATGGAAAACCTTATAAACAAACATATTCCGGATTTCAGGAGCTGAATAAAAATGACAGAGGTTTTTATCTGATCAGCAACTGGGGATATCTGGTACCGGCTAGGAATTCCTCTCTGTTTATAAGTGTTGGAGGAGGCACAAACGGAGGAATGTATGGAGGTATTGCCGTAGGTCTTGTAGGATTGTTTGAAAAAAGCATGAGGCAAAGCAGGATGAGGAGAGAAGATAAGTTTCCTGTTTATATTGATCCGTTAACCGGAGAATATGATTTTTCAGAGGAATATGAACAATAAAAAAAGAGAGACACATTGTCTCTCTTTTTGCTTTATTAATTCGTCCGTTTGTGGAATATTTTCTTCGATATATTTTAGAGTTATGTATGCTTAAATCAGATTTAAAATTAACAATGAGAAATTCTCTCGCATTTTGTTATCTTTGCAAATTACAACGTTCTTAAATGAAAAACATACGAAATTTTTGCATAATCGCTCATATTGACCACGGAAAAAGTACGCTGGCAGACCGTCTTTTGGAGTACACAAATACTGTAACTCAAAGAGAACTTCAGTCTCAGACACTGGATGATATGGATCTGGAGAAAGAACGCGGGATTACTATTAAATCTCACGCCATTCAGATGGATTATGAATATAAAGGTGAAAAATATATCTTAAACCTTATTGATACTCCGGGACACGTAGATTTCTCTTATGAAGTTTCCCGTTCCATTGCCGCTTGCGAAGGAGCGCTCCTTATTGTGGATGCCGCACAGAGCATTCAGGCACAGACGATCAGTAACCTGTATCTTGCCCTGGAAAATGACCTTACCATCATTCCGATTCTGAATAAAATAGATCTTCCTTCCGCAAATCCGGAAGAAGTAACCGATGAGATCATGAATCTGATCGGCTGTGATTATGATGACGTTTTAAGAGTTTCAGGAAAAACAGGTGAAGGTGTTCACCACTTGTTGGAGCAGATCGTTGAAAGAATTCCGGCACCTGTGGGAGATCCTGACGCACCGCTTCAGGCATTGATCTTTGATTCGGTGTATAATCCGTTCAGAGGGATTGAGGCTTACTTTAAAGTAGTAAACGGAAGTATTTCCAAAAATGAAAAGATTAAGTTTTTCGCTACCGGTAAAGAATATGGTGCGGATGAAGTGGGAACACTGAAGCTTAAGCAGGTTCCGAAAAAGACCATTCATTGTGGTGATGTAGGCTATTTGGTTTCCGGAATTAAAGATGCGAGAGAAGTAAAAGTAGGGGATACCGTGACATCGTTCGAAAAGCCGGCATCAGGACCTATTGAAGGTTTTGAAGAAGTGAAGCCGATGGTTTTCGCGGGGATTTATCCTATTGATTCTGAAGATTTCGAAGAGCTCAGATTTTCTCTTGAAAAGCTAAGGCTAAATGATGCTTCACTGGTATTTGAGCCTGAGAGTTCTGCGGCTCTTGGTTTCGGTTTCCGTTGCGGATTCCTGGGAATGCTCCATATGGAAATCGTGCAGGAACGTCTCGACCGTGAGTTCAACATGAATGTGATCACTACTGTACCGAACGTTTCCTATTTTGGATATACCAAAAAAGAACCGGAAGTTCCGATCCTGATCAACAACCCTTCCGAAATGATGGATCCGTCTACAATGGATCGCGTGGAAGAGCCTTATATCAAAGCTTCCATCATTACAAAATCAGATTTTGTGGGAGCGGTAATGACCCTTTGTATTGAGAAAAGAGGAGAGATCGTCAACCAGAGCTACCTTACCTCTGAAAGGGTAGAGCTTATTTTTAACATGCCGTTGGCTGAAGTCGTTTTTGACTTTTACGACAGACTGAAATCAATTTCAAAAGGATACGCGTCATTCGATTACCATCCGATAGGTTTCAGAGCTTCTAAGCTGGTAAAGATGGATATCCTGATCAACGGAGATATGGTAGATGCATTATCTTCCCTGATTCACGATTCCAATGCGTATCATATTGGTAAAAAGATGTGTGAAAAACTTCGTGAGCTGATCCCGAGACAGCAGTTCGATATCGCTGTTCAGGCCGCTTTAGGAACAAAAGTGATCGCCAGAGAAACAATTAAAGCATTAAGGAAAGACGTTACCGCAAAATGTTACGGAGGAGATATTTCCAGAAAAAGAAAGCTCCTTGAAAAACAGAAAGAAGGTAAGAAGAAAATGAAGCAGATCGGAAGGGTAGAAGTACCTCAATCAGCTTTCATGGCAGTTTTGAAACTTAATGATTAAAATAAAAAAAGACCGAGAATTCTCGGTCTTTTTCATTTAAATATTCCTCTGCTTTTGCAGAAGATTTCCCTGGATAACCAATGCTCCCAATCCGATGATTACCTCTGCGATTCCTAAAATTCTCACGAGGTTCGGTCCGCAGACAAGGCATTCCGGCTCAGGAAAAGGTTTCTTTCCTCCAATAATAATCAAAACTCCTCCAATAATGATGATGATTACAATAAATACTCTCAATAATGATTTCATGATGGTATAAAAATTAGTTTTAGTGCCTACTTTTTTAGGATTTCGGCGTTCCCTTTTGTTTATCCAAAATTGAATATAATTATCAGGAAATCAATACGTAAAATCACTATTTCATTACAGTGGATTCACGATAATTTATGCAGTAATTTAAAATCAGGCAATCTTATAAGTAGCTTATCTTTCGTTAAATTTTAGACAACAGATTATATTTTACAGAATTTTCGGTTTACCGTTGAAAGTATTTCTTCTAAATCGTAACTTTGTGTACCCACAACGCAAATTAAAACAATGAATATTCCAAAGAAGTTACAGGATATAAAAGTGGCGGTAGACGCAGTTGTTTTCGGATACTTTGATAAAAAAGACCTTCAGATTCTCCTTATCAAAAGGAATATCGAACCCTTTAAAGGAGGATGGGCGCTGCCTGGCGGACTGGTTCTCGATGATGAAAACCTTGATGATGCCGTCAGAAGAGAGCTTCATGAAGAGGCAGGAATAAAGCCCGATTTCCTGGAGCAGCTGTACACGTTTGGCAACGTGGGTCGCGATCCTCGAAACAGGGTCGTTTCAGTAACGTATCTTGGCTTGGTAAATCCTTCTTATCATCAGCTTTCTGCCGACTCGGATGCGGATGATGCCCACTGGTTCAGTGTCAATAATCTTCCTGAGCTGGCGTTCGACCATAAGAGCATAATTGATCTGGCTTTAAAAAGGCTTCGTACCAAAATACTGTATCATCCGATCGGTTTTAATTTATTGAATGAAGAATTTCCCTTTTCAGATCTTGAAAACCTTTATAAAACCATTATCGGACAGGAAATCGACCGCCGTAATTTCCGTAAAAAGATCATGAGCTACGGATTATTAAATGAGACTCAGAATATCAGGAAAGAGGGAAGTGGCAGACCCGGAAAGCTGTTCACCTTCAATCAGGAAAAATATAAAGAACTGGAACAGGAAGGTTTTTATTTTGAGATTAAATAAACCGAATTAATAAAGCATTCAATTTCTTTACATTTCACATACTAAGCACATACTATATCCTAAGATTTCAAATAACTAGGTCCTTCAAAGGGAACGGTTTAAGTCTGTCTTTTTCTTTAATGATTGTCAATTGACTTTGTTTGAACCCTGTCAGTTGTGTCTCCAACTGTAATTCCTACAATAGAATATTTCCCTTTAGATTAAATTTTGATACTGACAATCAGTTTCTTAGTGTATTTAGCGTAAAATTAACACAAATTGATTTGGTAGGTAAAATCATAATGCTTTAAATTTGTGTAATAATAACGCAATTAAAGTCATTCATGATTCAAACGTGTTATTAAAGTGAACAAACAAATCAGTCTTAAACTAAAATTTTAAGTTATGGGAAGTACAAGATACGACATGGATGCTCGTTTCGACAGAGCAAGAAAGATGGGGTATGCATCAAAAAGTGCAGGTGAAATTTTCACTCAGAATGCTAAAAGAAAGGCACATGAATCTATGAATCCAAATGGTATATCTTTCAGGGAAGCAAGGGATTCATCTGTACATCCGAACTCATTTCCAATTATTTTAGGACTGGATGTTACCGGGAGCATGGGACATATTCCTTACAATCTGATTCAGGAAGGGCTTCCTAAATTAATGGGCGGAATCATTCAGGGAGGCGTTCCGGATGCTGCATTGCTGTTTATGGGAATCGGGGATCATGAATGTGACAATTATCCTTTACAGGTAGGGCAGTTTGAATCAGGGGATGAAGAACTCGATATGTGGCTTACCCGAACATATATCGAATCCGGAGGCGGCGGAAATGCGGGAGAAAGTTATCTTCTGGCCTGGTATTTTGCCGCTTTCCATACCAGAACCGATGCCTTTGAAAAAAGAAACCAAAAAGGACTGCTGTTTACCATAGGCGATGAACCTTGCCTGAAAACGCTTCCTGCCTCTGCGATCAGAGAAATCATGGGAGAAGGCCAGCAGACGTTTACCCATACGGAACTCCTCGCCGAAGCAAGAAAGAAATATGAGGTGTATCACATCAGTGTTTTACACTCAGAGCAGGCCATACGGGCCGACCGTGGCTGGAAAGAACTGCTAGGGCAACACTGTGTTTCCATAACCGATTACAGGGATGTACCATACGTTGTCAAAGAAATCGTATGCAAGACCTATAAAGAGGCAGGGTATGGAAACCGTGAAGGATGGGGTGAAATTCAGATCTTATAAAGATGAAAACAGCAGATATTGTCATAGGTTTGGGATTCGGAGATGAAGGAAAAGGAATTACCACAGATTTTCTGGCTTTCCGTAATCCCGATGCTGTTGTGATCCGGTTTTCGGGAGGGCAGCAGGCAGCTCATACAGTAATGATTGATGACAGGAAACATGTGCATTCCAGCTTTTGCAGCGGAGCATTGCGCGGGCTGCCGTCTTATTTTACGGAACACTGTACCATCCATCCGGTTTTCCTGTATAATGAATGGAAGGAATTAAAAGATAAAAACGGAAATACAAGCCTTTACATCCACCCTCTGGCCAGAGTGACAACGCCTTTCGACGTTCTTCACAACAGGAAAGATACAAGAAATACAGAACACGGAACCTGCGGAAAAGGAGTAGGAGCTACCATGAAACGGCATGAAAGCCCATACAGACTTTTTGCCGCCGACCTGATTACTCCAAGATCCCTGCTGATCGAAAAACTGAAAGGGATTGCCTTTTATTATGGCTTTTCGGAAGGAGAGGAGATACAGAATGCGCTGGATGATTTTCTGAATGCCATCGATCAGATAGAATGGAATATTAAAGGCTATGACTACCTCAATTCATTTGAACATCTTATTTTTGAAGGCAGTCAGGGAATTATGCTCGATATGGATCATGGTGTATTTCCGAATGTGACGTATGCTCATACCACATCAAAAAATGCTCATGAAATATGCCGGCAATTAGGAATTGCACCTATCGAAATGTTTTATGTCACCAGAATCTATGCTACACGCCACGGCAACGGATGGATGAGCAATGAAAAGCAACTGCCTTTGAAGAACAATGAGGAAGAAACCTGTACCTTTAATGAATACCAGGGAGTCTTCCGTACAGGAGATCTGGATTATGAGCTGTTGAATTATGCTTTGAAAGTGGATGAAGGCTATGGATATGCAGACCGCAAAAACCTCGTCATCACCTGCCTGGATCAACTGAATGAAGAATTCCGTTTTGAAAGGCTTACGACAAAGTTTGATACCGTATTCGGATCGTATTCTCCTTATGCAAAGGATTTTAAAAGGATTGATGAATAAATATTATATAAAAACAAATTTTCGTAACAAAGTGAAGAAAAAATGTATCGAGAATGGTATTTATCCTCGAAATCACAGACTTCTTGATATGATTGTTTTCAAAAATCAAAGTGATGTATGGATTTATAAAATACAAATGTTCCTTCGTCAGTTCGAGTTTTTTCGCAGTGAAACGAAGAAAAATATATGGAGAACGAATTAATACGAATTGGTGATGATTGTAACCTTCTCGATACGCTTTTTGCAAAGCTACTCGAAGTGACGAGAAAGGATCAAAATGAACAATGGGTATATTAATATCAAAATGTGGGCTAACCATCAATAGGAATGGGCTTTAGCCCATTTTGAAGATTGAATAGTCAGAAAGGCTTTAGCCTAAGTTTAAATTAAGATGAATAACAAATGAAAACAAAAACGCTATACAGACCGGTAGGGGAAAAAGAAATGCTTTTAATTATCGAAAGTAAGTACAAAGAATTTCCTGCCAGATTGGAATGGCAGCCGATATTCTATCCGGTTCTGAATGAAGACTATGCTTCCGAAATTGCTGAAAAATGGAATACACGAGACGAAGCAGGAAACTATCTTGGGTTTGTAACACGTTTTGAAGTAGCAGAGGATTTCCTGAATAAATATCCTCCTCAAAATGTCGGAGCAAAGAATCATAATGAATTATGGATTCCTTCTGAAGAGTTAGAGGCATTTAACCAAGCTATTGTCGGGAATATTGAGGTAATAAAAGTATTTATAGGAAAAGATTTTAAGAAACCGGCCAATAATGAAATTAAAAGCTTAATTGTAAATTTAACCCTTAGTTAATTGAGATCTCATGAAAATTGAATTAATCAAAGGGGATATTACTAAGATAGAAGCAGATGTTATCGTCAATGCGGCCAATTCTTCTTTACTTGGTGGAGGTGGAGTAGACGGAGCTATACACCGGGCCGGCGGATCAAAGATTTTAGAAGAATGTAAAGAAATCAGAAACCGTCAGAGAAAATGCAAAACCGGAGAAGCAGTTGTGACAACGGCTGGAAACCTCCCGGCACAATATGTTATTCACACCGTAGGGCCGGTTTGGAATGGGAATGAAGAAGAGTGTTGCGCTCTTTTGGCCAACTGCTATAGAAATTCCATGAAGCTGGCTGAAAGCTTGGGGATAAAAGTCATAGCTTTTCCCAACATCAGCACAGGAGTTTATAGGTTTCCGAAAGACCTGGCAGGAGCAATTGCTGTAGATGAGGTGAGAAATTTTAAATCAGGTGTCATAGAAAAAGTAATTTTTGTCTGTTTTGATGATGAAAATAAAGGGATTTATAAAGAATTACTGAAAAATAAAGATTAAAGCTTGTGATCTTAGCTAAGTGAAATGCCTTTGCAACCTTAAAAACAGATAGTAGTTAACAAAACCTTTGCGTGGTAAGTTTGCAATAAAATCAGAAAGACTTAATTTTAAGAATAACCTTATTGGAAAAAGGAATAGGAAACAGATAGCCTTTGCGCTGATACTTACGATATCGATTTAAACGCTCGATCCCTATTCCTTGTTTTCTAAAAACCGAATAGAACGCTGTTTAGGTAAAATTCTCTTACCACGCTGGTTACAAGAAAACAGATTTCCAATAAATAAAGAAAATTCTTATGGCAAATTTAGAGAAAAAAGTAATTGGAGTAGATGTTAGCTTGAAAATGCTGACTCTTAATTACAAGGATTCAGAGGGAGTAATAATAACACGTAATATTCCTAATCTTAAAAAAGATATTTTAGGTAATCTTAATTTTTTTGATAAAGAAGAATATAAGATTATAGTAGAGGCTACAGGTGCTTATAGCAGCAAGATTTTATATTTTTCCTATGAATTAGGTTTCGAAGTAAGTATGGTAAATCCAGTAAGTATAAAAAGATATGGCGAACTAAAGAATCATATCAGTAAGACTGATGCTGAAGATTCCAGACTGATTCGGGAGTATGGTGAACAGGTAGAATTTAGGCCTTATACCCCTAAAAGTAAGACTTTGGAATACCTTGATCAGGAATTAAATCTTTGGCATGATCTGGAACAGTCGAAAAAAAAGTATGGTCTTAAGCTTAAGGCTCTTCAACAAAAAGCACTGTGTAGCAAGGAAACGATAAAACATTATGAAAGACTTATCAGGAATCATGACTGTGAGATAGAAAAAGTGATGTCACGGATGTCAAGCCTTCAGGATGAAGAATTAAAGAGAGATGTAGATTTATTAAGTAGTATTTCGGGCATTGGAGAAAAAACGGCTTTACTGTTGTTGGTAGCCACCAATGGATTTAAAAATTTCGCCAATGCTAAACAAATATCCAAATACTTTGGTGTAGCTCCTCGTCTTTATGAATCAGGAACCAAAAAGAAAAGTCTTGGCAAATGTAGGACCACAAAAAAGCATGTAAGAAGTATTTTATATGTGTGTTCTTGGACAGCTATGAGATTTAACAGTCAATGCCGGGAACTATATCAAAGAATTTTGTCAAAAAATAAATCCAAAAAAGTAGCATTGATTGCTGTATGCAATAAATTACTCAGACAATGTTTTGGGATAATGAGAAGCAAAACACCTTATCAAAAAAATTATTTACAATTAAATGTCTAATTTTTAGCTTATTTATTTGCAAGTTAACATAGAACGTTAAAAACATTTATTTCAAAAT
>Ga0065704_10070615_pt1 | contig 19089 bp, 15 predicted proteins | sample SwiRhicommuniRL2_FD_59091 | JGI IMG/M metagenome (GOLD analysis project Ga0065704, IMG submission 59091) | Switchgrass rhizosphere bacterial communities from Rose Lake, Michigan, USA - RL2 v2 (version 2) | ecosystem: Host-associated > Plants > Roots > Rhizosphere > Soil | place: East Lansing, MI
CCGGCGAGGACAAGGTGATCCGCCCGTTCGAAGGCGACACCGCGATCTTCATCACGCCCGGCTATCGCTTCCGCGCCATCGACGGATTGATGACCAACTTCCACCTGCCCCGCTCGACCCTGTTCATGCTGGTCTCGGCACTGATGGGGCTGGAGCGTATGAAAGACGTTTACGCCCATGCTATTGAAAATAGCTATCGGTTCTACTCCTACGGGGATAGCTCGTTATTACTTCCGTAAGCGTTACTCAGTGGGCCTAGCGGGGTTCGCCTTTTTACATGCCTTTCGCAAGATAAACGGTTCGCCTCCTTCTCAAAGCGCCTCTGTGTCGATTGACGAGGGTGAGGGCGATTAAAGCCGCTTCCAGAAGGGTAATCTTGCGTTCCCATCTGAAAGGCATATAAACGTCGAAGTGCCATAAGCCTGATGCTTATGCCCTTCTCCGCGCTCGGACGGCGGTAGCGCGCAAGGCAGTAGGCCCGCAGAAGTCGCTGAAGAGGATTGCGTTTTCGCGTTATCGCTAGGTTTGGTTCCCTACAGCTTGGTAAGCCGAACTCGCAATGCCTGGCCGAAGGAGGCAGGCGTCGGCTACCTGGCGTGGGAAGGTCGATGGGACGGGAACTAGGAAGTGGCATGCCTCGTCGCCCTTCAAAGGGCGTAGCGTTGCAGTACCGCGAGGGGCAAATAAGCTGCTTCAGACGAGATGCTTGAAGTTTCACGCCATCCGCCGCACACACTGGCGGCAAGGGGGTGCGTTAGCGATGTCGTCGGTTCGTTTTAGTTCAAGGAATCTCAGGTCTGAGGTTCGGTCGACGGATGGCGATGACTACGGGATCGATTTCACTCAATCCCTCGACGACTACATCGCAGAGGCGGAAGCCGTAGTGGCTGATCCGTTACCGGCACTTCAAACGTTCAATAGGTTCCGTTCAGGTACCCGATCAGTCGTCTCCTACAGTTCTTACCCGACCGTACTCGCGTTGCGCGTCCTCGGCAGTTTCCTGCGCCGCAAGTACAGTTTGCAAACAGAAACACGAGAAGCAGTGTCACGGGGGCTCATCCAGGCCCTGGCGGACTCATCCACGATGAGGATCCTCCGCCGCGATATCGCTTCGTTCTACGAATCTGTGCCTACCTCTGTTGTGAAAGAGGAGTTGCTCTACCGCGACGTCTTGCCTCCTCGCGCCCGGCGCATGCTCGAAACGTTCTTTGAAATACACTGCGTCGCAGACGTCGGGCTGCCCAGAGGCCTTGGCCTTAGCGCCATACTTTCAGAGTATGTAATGAAGCCGGTGGATGCCGCCATCCGACTAATCCCAGGGGTTTACCGATATCATCGGTTCGTCGACGATATCATCGTCTTCTCGACACCCGAGGGTCGGAACATCTCGAGGGCACTCGCGGCTGCTCTACCCGCGCCCATGTGTTTGAGTCGATCAAGAAGCAAGTGCGACGACGTCGTTCTCCCGCGACCTCACGGCAACGATAGCTCTCGCATTTCATTCGACTACCTAGGTTATTCGTATGAGGCAACTCTGGCGCATTCACCGAAGAAGCCTCGCAAGATCAGAGTCGGTATTGCTTCCGCAAAGATCAATAGGCTTAAATCGCGTCTAATACTCACAGCTCGTCAGTTGCTCCAAGATAACGATTCGAGGCTTTTCACTGATCGTATTGCTTATTTAACAGGTAATTATCGCTTTGTAAAAAGAAGACCGATAGCTTCGACTGGGCGATCAGTAGTGAAATCTGGGATTTTTTACAACTATAGATATTGTGGATCTTACAGCGGTGAAGTTCGTGTGAGTCATGACATGGCAGAACTACGTAGATTGGATTGGTTTCTGCAACACGTAATCCTGGGCGGAAGGAGTCCGCTTGGTTTCAAAGTTCTTCAACTGTTGAGTGCCACGGAGTTGGCGCGCGCGCAGCGGCTATCTTTTGCGCAGGGGCACTTGAGAGCTTTCGATTGCGGCTTCGACAGCGCGCGTGTGTCAGCCATCCGCGAGGCATGGAAGAATGTCTAATTTCCAGCCTAAGGCACTGAGAAGAAGGGCCTTACTAGCGGATGTCCTGCCGTTCGAGGTCCCCATCGTTTTTACAAACGATTTCTTCTTCGCAAGCACCCTGAAATTGAATGTCGGACAGCAAGCGGCTCATGCTCTTCAGCTGCTTCGAGACCATAACGGGTTTACCATCCCACATTCATACTCCATCGTGAAAGACCGTGGCAGGAGTACGCAACTCAGCATAGTTCATCCTATTGTACAGATACGTTGGGCAGATTTCATCGACCAGTACGCGGAAACCATCTTGACGTATTGTCGTAAAGGCGACGTTTCACTTCGGCATCCATTCTCGATTGTGACGCAGCATGCGACTGCACCATTAGAACGTGAAGCGACTGCAAGAGATGGATTGCCGCATGAGCTTCTGGATGAGGGGGTGCCAGATTTCTCTCGTATGTCATCCTACTTCAGGCTCAGGAAGTACAATATCGTCTCTAAGTTCGTCGAGTCGAGGGAGATGATTAAGTTAGAAAAACGTTTTTCACACATGATAACCCTCGATGTGTCTAAATGCTTTTACAACATATACACTCATTCTTTATCATGGGCTGTTAAGGGGAAGCGCTTCACCAAGTCGGAATTGGGAGCGTTTACATTCGAGGATGAATTTGATGCGTTGATGCAGGCTGCGAACTACAAAGAGACCAATGGGATAGTCGTCGGCCCGGAAGTGAGTAGGATATTTGCTGAGATAATATTTCAGCAAATCGATAAAGAGCTTATCGAAAAACTTGATCAAGATGGGTGGTCACGGCGAAAATATGCGGTCCACAGGTACGTCGATGATTATTTTATCTTTTCGAACAATGCCGCCGACTTGGAGCACATCGAGAAACGGCTTGCAGCGTGCCTGGAGAGATTCAAGCTTTACCTGAACACTGACAAGAGATCGATCAGTCAACGTCCCTTTGTCACGCCCATTAGTAGGCTGAAGCGAGACATCGTCGGTATTATCGGTTCAGTATCCCGAGAGATTTTGCAGGTTAGCAAGGTCCCCGGATTTATCGAGCACAAGGCGGTAGCAGAGGACATTCGGCAGAAGCTACGCGATCTTAGATTGGCTGTTGCGCCCGAAGAGGTGGGATTTCACAATATCAGTGGTTGGCTGATGTGGAAGCTCCGAAAGATATGCTCGGATTCAATTTTGTTGCTGCGGTCAGCGCCTGATGAACAAGCAAAGGATAGCGCATCTCATATTGTCGCTGCAGTGATGGAACTTGCGTTCTATATAACTGCTCTAGACTGTCGAGTTCGAACTGGGTTTAACTTGACCCTTCTGCTTGCTCAGGTTTTTCCGACGCTCGAGTCAGATAAGTCTGAGCAAAGCGACTTCCTGCAAAATCTGATCTTCGAGGAATTCGTAGACCTTACAGATGTAGTGCTAACAAGTCGTGATATCGAGGGGGTAGAGGTCTGCAATCTTATGCTCGCGGGTGCGCATATATTTCGGTCGAGATATGTCAGACTACGACTGGTAGAGAATTCACTGCAGAATTTGGCAAATAAAATTGGATCATATACGGCTTATTTAACCGCTAAGTTCTGCTATTTAAAAGATGAAGTCCATTTCGCCAGAGAGCTAGAGGAGCTTAACAAATCGGTTGAGCGTCACATCATCAGGAGTAGCTTAAACTTCAAAGAAGATACCCAGCTTTACCTTCTCGTTTGTGACCTGATATCTGCTCCGGATGTAGATGTCCAACGAAAGCAGCGTGTATTGGACCACGTGTTAGCGAAGGAACGGGCCTCAGGCACTATCGGGCACATCACTGCGAGCACTGCAACCGAGCTAGCGCGCCTTGTCGGTTTTGTTGACTGGTATGGGGTGCGGCTCCGGCACACGCTTGCTCGACGGCAGTTGCGCGGTGCCCGAGAATACTGATAAGGGGAGGTGGCGAAGGTGTCTAACGCCAGAGGCTGGCCTTTCGAGGTCTTGCGGTGGTCTTCCCGAACCTATTTCTAGGTTCCGCGTCTACCGTAGCTTCATCCCAGACTTATGTTTGCGGTGAGGCACACACATACTGGTATTGGCATCTTCGCGCCCTCTTTGTGCGAAACATCGCTTCGAAAGCCAGGAAAGCATGCTCCTTGGTGGTCTCGCGTCATTAGCTAAGCTTGGTGGACCTGTGGCTGGGCTCCGTCTGCTAGCCTGGAGACCTAAGGCCTAATTCGTTTGAAGTCGGGCGGATCCGGTCACACGGGCCGTTCGGTATCATATATGATAGCCCGCAAAGCCTTGCGAAGACCCTGATCTCACGCCAGAACGATTCTGCCTTCCGTGAAAGCCGGAAGGTGGGGCGTGGAAACCTCAACGAACGAACTCGGTCACCGACATTCGGGGGCCGGGTGGCATGCGCGCATGTCCAGTCGGTTCTTCCGATAAAGGCGCATGCGCCTGTACGTTCGTCAGGTTTCCAACATCCGGCTTTGGCCGTCGCTCCCGAGAGGTACATAGGGGCGGCAGAGGGTCAAGCCGAAGCGCCGTTCCACCAAGCGTGGGGGTGTGAGCGTGCATCAGCAGCAAGAACCTTAGCGGTCTGTTCCGCCGTGCCCAGCCGGGCGCGGTCGTCTCTCCATGACATCAAGGACAGCCAATGATTGATGATGAAGCACTCCGGAACATCGAGAAGCTCCACAAGATGAAGCAAGACGGCATCATTTCCGGCGCCGACTTCGAGAAAGCCAAAGAAAACCTTCTAGCCGGTCGCACAAAGCCCAAGCCTCAACCTCGTTTAGCAACAGCCAACGAGCCAAGCTCTTTACCGGTTGAAGATGATAATCTCGCCTGGGCACTGTTACCCCTACGCCGTTACTCCGATTTCACAGGCAGATCGACACGCAAAGAGTACTGGATGTTTCAGCTGATCTTTGTAGCTGCTTTTTTCGTTTGCGCCGCACTTTCCGTAATAGCTGGTTCGGAAACGGCGGCGGGCCTGTTCATCCTATGTCTGCTTGGCTTGTTCGTGCCGCTGATCGCCGTGCAGGTTCGTAGCCTTCATGATCGAGACATGTCAGGCTGGATCGTCCTGTTCAACCTGCTCCCATACCTTGGAGCGTTGGTGATCCTCGTCCTGATGATGCTCGACGGAACGCCCGGACCTAACCGCTTCGGGGATGATCCGAAGGGTCGCTAACTCGCTATCACTAGAACCCACAACCCAACGCAGCCCTCGGCCTCACCCGCCGGGGGTTTTTTTAATTCAGGAGACCCCATGGATGTTATCGACTCACCTGAAGCCATGGCCAACGCTTTGGCGACATACCCCGACCCAGGCCTGCTTCGGCGGCTGGTGTTCTACCAATCCAACCTGCAGGAAGCCGAGTGCGAGATAGGTGAGCTTGGTCTCGTCATTATCGTCGGCCCGGTCGATACAGCGGACGCCATCGAGCAGGTAGCAGGGGTGGACCTTACCGGCGACCCGGCGTGGGAAAGCTGCATCATCGATGACGGCTGGTGTGAACTCGTCTTCGTGATCAGCGATGATGGGAGTGGGGCAGTGGTCCTGATCCCCGATCACGACGACATTGATCCTGCGTTGCTGGCCATCATCCGCACCCACGCCTCTGCCACTTCCGCCTGAACGACTCGGCCTCTCAGACATCCAGCCGGCTGCATGACCTGATGCAGATTTGATCCGCCGAGGCATCGTCTCGGACCCGCAAACCCAACGCTCGCAAGGCCTCTGCCTTCGCGGGCTTTCTTTTTGCCTTTTGGAGAACAAACCATGAAAACCGCTTGGGATCGTGCCTCGATGGCGCGCCTGCTTGCTCACGACCTTGACCCGCAACTCCGCCAGCTACTCGAACGCCGCTTTGCCGACATGGTCACGCCCTATGGCGATCTCCGGGACAGCACCACCTGGATCATCGTTGAAGCCGATACAGACGAAGCCGACCTGATCGAGCATCTAGGCTTCTCACCGCTCGCTGAACCCATCACTGGTGCGCGCTTCGGTGGCGCGGGCTTCCAGCCGTACTGGGACCATCTCGTTGACCACGGCGGGTGGCTTGAGCTTGCAATATCTTTCGGCGGCTCCCACGCGAGCATCCTGCTGATCGAGGACGCAGCCTCTGCCTTACCTGAGCTGCGTTCCATGTGTGGATCGCGCGCATGAGACTGGCGGGCATCCTGATCACCGCTTGCGTCGTCCTTGCCGCCGCACAGGCGGCTATGGCAGCGCTGGTTGTTCTGCTCTTGGGCGGCTTTCTCTACGGCCTTTACCGCTCACCTCAGCTCACGCTCGGCATCGTGTTCCTGCTCCTGCTTGTCGGGGTGTTCAACGCACATCCGCTGGCGTTCCTCGCAGTGGTCGCGCTGATGACGATCGCCAGCATGATCAGAGGCGACAGGTAACGCTTGACGAATCAACTCGGCGAGCAGATATGCCGCGCCGTCTGGCTACCTAAACGCCGCCAGATAGCTCTCCGCAAGTGCAATGAGGGCGCTGTTCGTAACGGGACAGACCGCACTTGCGTCTGAGGCACTATCCTCATCGAAGTCCAGGTTTCTCGTTCGATCAGCGCGTTCATTGCGCGGAGATCGATCTTTGACATGCCGGGTGGCGCCGGCCTTGGAGAATAACAGTGGAAGATTATATCCGCATTCCCGCCAATCAGCTGGCCGTTATGGATTGCATAGTTCGGACGACGGGGATGCCAACTCCACGCTACGAAATGGAAGATGAGATTATCGGGCCTTACAAGCACGACAATCAAGAAGGCTTTCTCAAGTACCACGCTGGCGAGTCGGCTTGGTCGTGGATTAACTGTGATGAGCCCATTCCCGGTATTGCTGAGATGCCGGGAGTTCAAGGTGACAGCCTCCTTGAGCTTCGCGAGGCGCTTTACACATTGTCGTCGTTGACACCTATGGAACTGCCTGATGATCGGACGAAGCTCATCATGGGTGAAGCCTTCACCTATGCCGAATGGCGCTTTGCCTGGGCTTTCGTGCCTGAGTTGAAGCGCTGGGAGTTAGCACCTCTCGGGCGAGCATAGCTTCACCATCACGCGCGAACCCCGGATCGATTGTCGGTCCGGGGATTTCCCGAAAGGAGTATATGAACACTGACGAGTTTCCAGATCGCCCTGCGCGGCCTGGATCCCTGATACCCCCAGCCACTATCAACAACGTGGCTCATCTTCTAAGCCAACGTGGCATCACGTGCCGGTACAATGAGGTCTGCAAGCGGACCGAGATCGACATTCCGGGGCATACCGGCACCAGCGAAAACTTCGACAACGTAACCATGACCGCCATCGTCAGCCTCGCCGCACAACATGGCATGCCGACAGGGCACATCGGTGAATACGTTCATGCCATCGCCGACAGCAATGCCTACAACCCCGTCGCGGAATGGATCAGGAGCCAACCTTGGGATGGTCTCGATCGCTTTCCCGACATAGCGGCGACGATCGTCGAGCAAGATGATTACCCAAAGCATCTCAAGGCAATCCTGCTGCGCAAGTGGCTTCGGAGCGCTGCCGCTGCCGCCATCAAACCCAAATACAAGGGCAGGGGCGTTCTGACCTTCCAGGGCGCGCAGGGCATCGGCAAGACAAGTTGGGTTAAGGCGCTCGTCTCTGACCCCAAGCTGCGGGACGCCGTCGTCAAGCTGGACCACCATCTAGACGGCAACAACAAGGACTCACAGCTCGGGGCTATCGCAAACTGGATCGTCGAGATCGGCGAACTGGATAGCTCGTTCAAACGGGATATTGCCCGGCTGAAGGGCTTCATCACCGCCGACAGCGACCGCGTGCGGCGACCATATGCGAGGTCAGTGTCCGTGTATGATCGGCGCACCCTCTTCGTGGCGACCGTGAACGATCCCAACTTTCTCGTCGATCCCACCGGCAACTCGCGCTGGTGGACCATCGCCGCAGATAAGTTGGATTACTCGCACACGATCGACATGCAGCAGGTCTACGCTCAGATGGGGGCGGAGGTGCTGTCCGGCGAGCCTTGGTGGCTGAATGATCACGAGGAGGCGGCGCTCGCTGATTGGAACAGCCGGCATGTCGCTACCAGCGTCGTAGCGGACCTGGTGGAGCCGCACCTTGAACTCGATCCCGCGCGGCAGAAGAATATCGCCGTGATCACACCAACGGAACTGCTGAAGGTGGCCGGGATCAGCCATCCGTCGAACTCTCAGGCGAGGGAATGCGGTGCGATGCTCCGCGATCTCTTCGGCTCGCCGAAACGCATCCGAGGGCGAGATAAATGGAAAGTGCCGCTTGTCGAGCCCACCGCTGCGGACCTTAAGGAAGGGCGCAAAGGCGAGACCTTGAAAACAGCGATACCTGAAATCTTCTGAACAAATGAAGGTGGGGGAGGGGGTAGCAAAAATCTGAGATCTGGAAGTGAGGGTAATAGACGCCCAACGCCGATCTGAGCGAAACTGCCGCCTCGCCCCCCACCACCGCTACCTGCGTAACCAAACTACCCGCTGCCTTCGGACTGCTCCGCTGCAGGCCAGAGAGGCCACCCTGGGCACCGCCGCGTGCCCGACCATCACCCCCACCATCGCCATCACCGCAGCGCGCTCCGTGCCGCCCTGACGGCTGCTCACCATGAAAGGCCACCATGCCAACAATCAAGATCACCCAAACCGAGGTGCTGACGACCGTATGCCCGCCGCACCTCAAGCGTGTCACCCTGTTCGACTCGGCGCTGACGGGCTTCACATGCGTTATTTCGCGCACGGGTCACCGGTCCTACGCTCTCAGGTACCAAAATGACCGAGGCGAGCAGAAGCAGCTTCGGATCGGCGATGCGTCGGTCCTAACCGCCGACAAGGCTCGCAAGATGGCACTTCGCATGAAGGCAAAGGTGCTCACCGGCGAGGACATTCAGGAGACACGCAAAATCAAGCGTCAGGTCCCGACCCTGGCTGACATCGCCCCGCGCTATATGGAACATGTGCGGAGCTACAAGCGGGCGCCGGACATCGACGAGCGCTACCTTCGCCTTCACCTACTGCCACGATTCGGCAAGCTCCGACTTGACGAGTTCAAGCAGGCGGAGATCGTCGACTGGCTCAACGGCAAGGTCGGGGAAGGGTACGCCCAGGCGACCGTCAATCGTTGGCAGGTCATCCTGTCCCACATATTCCGGCTGGCTGGCGAATGGGGCATCCCCGGCGCCGAACGCAATCCGCTCAAGGGTGCCAAGCTCAAAGACCCGAACAACATGGTCGAGCGCTTCCTCTCGACGCAGGAGATCGCCAGACTGAAGGTGGCGGTGGAGAAGAGCGAAAACCCGATGCTCGCTCCGATTGTGGCGCTCCTGCTGCTGACCGGCTGTCGCAAGCGGGAGATCCTCGATTTGCAATGGGATCAGGTCGACCTTGAGCGACGCACGCTGCGAATCGAAAAGACCAAGAGCGGTAAGACCCGCCATGTGCCCTTGTCCGATGATGCGGTGGCGGTGCTGACCTCGCTACCACAGGTGTGCCCGTACGTGTTGCCGAACCTCAAGACGATGAAGCCGCACGGTTCCATCTTCAACGCCTGGCACACCGCCAGGAAGAGGGCAGGGCTGGCAGATGTCCGCATCCATGACCTTCGTCACACGCTCGCGTCACAGCTCGCGGGAGCAGGTCACTCGCTCTGGGTGATCGCGAACGTGCTGGGGCACAGCCAGACCCGCACGACTGAGCGGTATGCTCATCTATCGGGTGAGACGCTGCGCAACGCTGTCAACTCGGCCGCCAGGGTAAGCGGCACCACGTGGGCCTCTACCACAGAATGAGCGCAGTCATGACGTTGTAAGGCTTGACAGGCCGAAACCTGAAGTCAGTAAATCAGAAATCCGCTCCATGACTGACCCGCGAGTTAGTTCATGGAGCGGATTATACTTATTTTCTTTCTACAGGGAATTCAGAAGATTTTAGAGAAAGTCAGCTCGGATTAAGAAGTGTTCAACAGATAAGTGTCGTTCAACTTCTTCCATAAGCCATCGAGGTTTAACGTCTCGCTCCTTTTCCGAAGGGCCGCGGGCCAACTGATATGGTGATGAGGAACATGGAGAGAACAATTGCTCCAGCCCATTCTTCCCACTATGCCAAACTCATGACCGAAGCTGATACAAACGCCGATTACTTTGACATCGCTCTCGTGGTGCCGCTTGAAGAAGAGCTTCTACAAGTCATGGAGCAATTCGCGAGCATCGAAGATCGAAGCACTGATACGGTTTTCTGCCACATCGTTGACAGCGGCAAGCCCGACATGAAGATGATCGTCGTTCAGCAACAAGGAATGGGCAAGACCCACGCCATCAACGCAGCTAATTTTGTTCTAGAACGCTACGACGTCGGGCTGATGATGTGTCTCGGTATAGCCGGAAGTCTCAGCGACGATATGCGCCTTGGCAGCGTTTGCTATAGCGGCAAGATCGCAGATGTCCTCGACAACAATAAGATTACTGATCTTGAGGATGATGATGCTGACACCGAGCTCTCCCCCACGCACTACGATACGCCGGATCGGTATACTCAGGCCTTCGGCTACATGCGCACACAGCCACACCTGCGACCGATTTATGCGCAGTGGCAGGAGCAACGCGAGGCTGTTGCGGAGCGGTTGGTAAAGGAAGAGGTGCCGGCGCCAGGAAATAAGACGGAACGCATCTCCAAGCCGAAGACGCAGGGCGGCGTGATCGTATGTGGAATGGTTAGTAAGAGTGAAAAGTACAATAAGAAGCTTCGGGCAGTGGACCGCGCGTTGCTCGCGATCGAAACCGAGTCCGGCGGCGTCTTCGCACAGGCCAAATTTCATGGCGAAGTTCCGGCAATGACGATACGCGGCATCTCGGATTACGCCGATAAGGATAAGAAAAAGCTCGAGCATGCCAGCAAGGGCGGCGTTAGAGAGTTAGCCGCCGCCAATGCGGCAAGTTTCCTGCATCTTCAGATTACCAAGAACCACTATTTCGAAAAAGCTTTGCGGGAGCGACGCAGCGGCGCTCAGGCCGCATTGCCACTGGCATCTGGGCCTGCCGAAAGAGACCTGCTCACCGAGAGCATAGACTTGGTCGCGAGAGAGATTGACGATGCGCTTCGTAAGCTGTCGCCGGAGTATAAGCTCCAGCAGAAGGGTTACAGGCTTCCCATGCCCCGGATCCGCCGGTCTGCCGAAGATGGGCTTTCACAACGGGATGAACCGCCGATCGACATCAGAGACGCTCTCGGAACTCGTGATCGAATCGTCCTTAGCCTACCTCGGACGTATCCTGACCAGAGTTTACCCTGGGTTATCGCTAGCGACCTACTGACGGCAGAGCTTGACGAGCGACAGGTGATTCCCGTCGTCATCGATGGTGAGGCAATACGCGGCAAAAAAAGCACATTTGCTGGGATCGTTTCTCTTAATCTGAACGAGATTAGCAACTATGCAGGAGCTCGTCTGGTCTTTATTATAGAGAACATGCCATTTACTTCGAAGCACCGGCTTGAAGCTATCTTAGATGAGGTTGAGAAGTACCCTGAAGCGAGATGTATATTTATATCTCAAGGTGATGATGCTCTAGTTAGCGAGTCCACATTCGCCAGCAGATCGGCAGCCGTACATTACGACAGTTGCCGCATATCCTTTCTGGAGATCGCTCATTTCATCGAGAAGAACTTTGGGATGACGGGCGATGAGTCGGAGGTCGTCGCCAAGCGGTTGCGAGACACATTCAACCAATTCAGTCTCGACGCTCACCCGACCTATTTCGCGGGAATTCCGCGTGAGACACTTGCCGCGCTTTTGCAGGCCAATAGGCGGTCGGAACTTATTCAGCTTGCCGTGGATGGATTCCTGACCTTCATCGTAGCGGGCGACAAAGCCGATGTTGCGCTGAGCAGGACTGCCCGTGCCCGCTTCCTTCGCAACCTGACCGTCGAGATGAAGCTGGAGAAACGCAGCTTCGATCAGGCGGAACTCGTCGCCTTCACTAAGACGTTCGCCGAGCGGCATGACTTCGACATCGATCCTTTAGCCTTCGTCAACGGCTTCGTGGATCAAGGCATCATGCACTTCGAATCCGGCAAGGTACGCATATCTCTGCCATTTATAGAGTCGTATTTGCTGGCGGCGGAACTATCCGCCAAGCCGGATTTTGCGCTTCGCTACTTCACGATCACGGAGGATTTCGACTTCGCCACGTTTGATCTATATGCGGAGATCGGGGCTGCGCCTGCCATCGTTCTTCGCGTGAAAGAAGCAGTGGAAGCAGGCATCCAGGATCTTCGTGAGAGGAACACCGGCGAGAACATACTACTGGGCGAAGATATCTCCCCGGCTACCGTGCGACGACAAGAGTCGACTGATCGTCTTAGGCGGCGGCTGCAGGACGCCACCCAGGCTGTACGCGATGGCGCCCGCAATGGACACGAAAAGCAGCAGATACTCGACCTTTCAGATCGCGTCCGAGAGGAAGCCAGTAGACAACGTGAAACTCAGAGAGGTGAGGAGGACGAGGCGTGGGCTAAAAAGGTGGAGCCACTGGAGAAGGCGGCACTCAGCTGGAGCATCGCCACCGTACTTCTGGGATCGGGAGCAGAGCACCTCGAGGCCGATGACAAGCGCTGCCTCAGTGGTCACCTGATCTCCGGCGCCGCAGCCATTATTGACGAATGGTGCCGATTGCAGATGGAGGTCGATTTTGAGGCCATGAAGCGGGCTCTCACGACTGATGAGGCTTTGGTCGACATGCCAGGGCCAGAGAACCTCGAGGAGAAGCGCAGCTTCGTTAGCGGGGTCGTCGACATCATTGAGTACGCGGCCATGGCAGAGCCCTTGCGTAGGGTCATGCATTTCCTTTCCGAGCAGGCACGCCACCGTGTTCTCTCTCCAAGCGTAGAGAAAGCTCCAGTGAACGGAGTTTTTGAAAAGGTCCTCCACGGCACATGGTTGATCGATATCGATCCGGAGAAAGGACGAAAGCCACTACGAGAGGCCATGAAGGCGTTGCCACGTGCCACTTTCCTCCGTGTTACGATGGTCAGCCACTATCTCGCGCGGGTCTACTGGTCACATTGGAAGAAAGAGGATCGGTTGGCGCTACTCGACGCAGCCGAAGACGTCCTGCAACCGCTGGCAGTTGAAATCGACAAGGCCAAGCTCAAGCGTCTGATCGAAAGCGACGAGAAGAAGGCAACCTGATTTGACCAACCGGTTGCCGGCTATCAGCCGCAGGGGCCCACAGTGGGTCGACGGGGGCGCCGCGCCTTATGAAGGAACTTTCAATTGGGAAACGGCCGATACGTGAGCTCCGGTCTGCGTGGATTGTTCATGGACCCAGCCAGCCACGTTCGATGCATTGCTACCTAGATGTCTGTTTAAATTCGATAAAATAGCGTTATCGCCCGGATCTGTTCATGCTGGTCTCGGCCCTGATGGGGCTGGAGCGGATGCAGGCGGTCTATGCGCATGCGATCGCGGCCGAGTACCGGTTTTACAGCTACGGGGATTCCTCGCTGCTGCTGCCGTGAGGAGCACAAGAAAAGACTTTCCTATTCGCTGATGTTCATACTATGTTCCGAATCGTATGGTGTCCTTTCTGCTCCTCTGCACGCTCTTGCTCGTCCTTGCGGCGATGCGTGGCCCGGCTATGGCTGCCGGTGTGCCGGGGGTCCTCGGACCGGCTTGGGTGGCGCACGACGTTCATTGCGCTTGGAACAAGCTGTTGGCGCAGGCATCTAACCCGCCGATGGAACCCATTCTTCAGATTCGCGGACTGACCAAGACGTACAAGGGCGGCTTCGCGGCCCTCAAGGGCGTCGACCTCGACATTCGGCGAGGCGAGATTTTCGCGCTGCTCGGCCCCAACGGCGCGGGCAAGACCACCCTCATTGGCGCGGTGTGCGGCCTGGTGCGGCCCACGGGCGGCACGATCCATGCGTTCGGGCAGGACATGGGGCGGCGTTGGCGCACCTTGCGGGCGCGCATCGGCCTAGTGCCCCAGGAACTGGCGACCGACATGTTCGAGCCGGTCCTGCGCTCGGTCTCGCACTCGCGCGGACTGTTCGGCTTGCCGCCCGACCCGGCACGGATCGAGGGAATCCTGAAATCGCTGAGCCTGTGGGACAAGCGCGACGTGCAGATCCGGGCGCTTTCGGGCGGGATGAAGCGGCGCGTGCTGATCGCCAAGGCGATGGCGCACGAGCCCGAACTGCTGTTCCTCGACGAGCCGACGGCGGGCGTCGATGTCGAACTGCGCCGCGACATGTGGAAGCAGATCGCCGAAATGCGTGCGCGCGGCACCACAGTCATCCTCACCACGCACTACATCGAAGAAGCCGAGGAAATGGCCGATCGCGTCGGCATCATCCGCCAGGGCGAGATCCTGATGGTCGATGACAAGGATGCGATGATGAAGCGGCTGGGACGCACCGAAGCCCATATCACGCTGAGCGAGCCGATCGCCGCGGTGCCCGACGTTCTCTCCGCCTATCCCGTCACGCTGGCGCAGGACGGCCGCACGCTCACTTATCGTGGCGGCGATGGCGCGGGGCAGGGCAAGGCCGACGTCGCCGCGATCACCAAGGCGCTGACGCGCGCCGGGATCGACTACGTCGCGATCGACCAGCACGAGTCCAGCCTGGAGGACATCTTCGTCGATCTCGTCGAGGGGCATGCGGGCACGGAGAAGGCCGCATGAGCGTGTTCAATGCGCGCAGCGCCTGGACGATCTACAAGCAGGAACTCCTGCGCGCCTTCCGCACCGCCTTGCAGTCGATCCTGGCGCCGGTGTTGACGACCTCGCTCTACTTCGTGGTGTTCGGCGCGGCGATCGGCGGGCGGATGCAGGGCGGCATGGACGGGGTGAACTACGGCGCCTTCATCGTGCCGGGATTGCTGCTGCTGACGCTGCTCAGCGAGAGCACTAGCAACGCCAGCTTCGGCATCTACATGCCGCGCTTTACCGGTGCGATCTACGAGTTGCTGTCGGCGCCGGTCGGCGTCGGTGAGACGCTCGCCGGCTTCGTGGGCGCGGCGGCGACCAAGTCGCTGATCCTCGCGGCGATCATCCTCGCCACGGCGACGCTCTTCGTCGACTATACGATCGTCCATCCCCTCTATGCCCTGGGCTTCGTGCTCCTGGTCTCGGCCAGCTTCTCGCTGTTCGGCTTCATCCTGGGCATCTGGGCGGACAGCTTCGAGAAGCTCTCGGTCGTGCCGATGCTCATCCTGATGCCGCTGACGTTCCTGGGCGGCACATTCTATTCGATCGACATGCTGCCGCAGCCCTGGCGAACGGTCGCGATGGCAAACCCCGTGGTGTACCTCGTCAATGGCTTGCGCTGGACGTTCTATGGCAGCTCGGACGTCTCGATCTGGGTTTCGCTGGGGCTCACGCTGGCGTTCCTCGCAGGCTGCGTGGCGCTGATCGCGTTCATCTTCCGCACCGGGTGGCGTTTGCGGAGCTGAATCGCTAGGCTTTCCAGCATGCTCGCCCGCGCCGCCGTCCTTGCCTGCATCGTTGGCGCCGCCTTCGCGACACCTGCCGCGGCCGAGTTGCCAGGGCCCGTGCGCGCGATGATCGAAGCCGCGATGCGCAGCGACGATCCGCGCGCGGTGGACGCGGTGATCAAGGCCGCGAAGGCGACGCAGCCGCAGGACAGCGCCGAAATCGACGCGATGAAGCAGAAGTTCGACGACACGCACTCGCTCGTCAGCGCCGAGAAGGCGGAGCGCGAGCGGGAGCGGGTCCTCGCCGCACGGCCGCTGCAGCTGTGGAAGGGCGAGGGCGAGATCGGCGCCTTCCGCACCACCGGCAACACCGACAGCGTCGGCCTTTCGGTCGGCCTCAAGCTCGAGCGGACTGGAGTGTACTGGCGGCACAAGCTGCAGTTCACCGCCGATTACCAGAAGACGAACGACGAGGTTTCGCGCGAGCAGTACCTCGCTTCGTACAGTCCGCGCTATCAGCTGGACGAAAAGCTCTACGCCTACGGCCTGGTGCAGTACGAGCGAGATCGTTTCCAGGGGTTCTGGAACCGCTACTCGCTGTCACCCGGGTTCGGTTACCGCGTCGCGGATCGCAAGAACCTCAAGCTGTCGATAGAGGGGGGCCCGGCGATCCGCTTTACCGACTTCGTGGGCGAACCTGCGAAGACGCGCGCCTCGGGCCTGGCCTCGGTGGACTTTGCTTGGAGCCCCACCGCGACCATCCGCCTGACGCAGCAGGCCAGCGCCTATCTCGAAACGGAGAACAGTACCTTCACGTCCACCACCGGGATCGAGGCGGGTATGCTGAAGGGCTTGAAGGCGCGCCTGTCCTACCGCTACGAGCACGACACCGATCCCGCCGACGGCGCGCGCCAGACCGACACGCTGTCCCGCTTCACGCTCGTCTACGGCTTCTAGAACCTCATGCCACGCTTCCAGTTCGACATTCACGCGACCGACGGGCGTGCCCGCACCGGGGCCATCCAGATGTATCGTGGCACTATCCGCACGCCCGCGTTCATGCCGGTCGGCACCGCCGCGACGGTCAAGGCGATGAAGCCCGAGGCGGTGCGCGCGGCCGGCGCGGACATCATCCTGGGCAACACCTATCATCTGATGCTGCGCCCCGGCGCCGAGCGGGTGTCGCGGCTGGGGGGGCTGCACCGCTTCATGAACTGGGATCGCCTCATCCTGACCGACAGCGGGGGCTACCAGGTGATGAGCCTGTCGGACCTGCGCAAGATCACCGAGGAGGGCGTGACGTTCGCCAGTCACCTCGATGGCTCGCGCCATCTGCTCACGCCCGAGCGCTCGATGGAGATCCAGCGGCTTCTTGACTCAGACATCGTCATGGCGTTCGACGAGTGTCCGCGCGTGGACCAGGATCGCGACGCGATCGCACGCTCGATGGCGATGTCGATGCGCTGGGCTCGGCGGAGCAGGGCCGGCTTCGACAGCGGAGAGGAACACGCCGCGCGCTCCGCGCTCTTCGGCATCCAGCAGGGCGCCTTGGACGAGGGATTGCGGCGCGAGTCCGCCCAAGCGCTCGCGCAGATCGGCTTCGATGGCTACGCGATCGGCGGGCTAGCCGTAGGCGAAGGGCAGGAAGCCATGTTCGCCACGCTCGATTTCGCCCCCCAGCAGCTCCCCGCGAACGCGCCACGCTACCTGATGGGCGTCGGCAAGCCCGACGACCTCGTCGGCGCGGTGGAGCGCGGAGTCGACATGTTCGACTGCGTGCTGCCCACCCGCTCGGGGCGCAACGGCCAGGCGTTCACCTGGGCCGGACCGCTCAACTTGCGCAACGCGCGCCATGCGGAGGACCAGGGCCCTCTCGACGAACGCTGCCACTGCCCGACCTGCACGACGTACAGCCGCGCCTACCTGCACCACCTGATCAAGGCGGGCGAGATCCTGGGCGCGGTGCTGTTGACCGAGCACAACATCGGCTTCTATCAGCAGCTGATGCAGGCGATGCGGGACGCTATCGCGCAAGGGCGCTTCGCCGGCTTCGCGGCCGATTTCCGGCGCGACTACTTCGCCGGTCGATAGGGCAAGTGCTGCTCCATTTCGGACCTTGACGCTTCGCGCGCTGAAGCATCATGATTGCTCCTAACGATCTGGGGGCATTTCGAAAATGAGGCATTTGGCAGCGCTGCTGGGCGCATCGTACCTTGCATGCGCCGGTGCGGCTCGCGCAGACGAGCCGGCGGCAACGGTCGCGGCGAAGTTCGGCGCCTTGCCGGCGGTGCAGGACATCAGCATCTCGCCTGATGGCAGCAAAGTCGCGATCATCGCGCCATTCGGCGCGATGCAGGTCGTCCTCGTCGCCGATCTGATCGCTGGCGGCGCACCCAAGCCGATCATGCGGGCGGATCGAAAGCGAGGGAGCCTTGCTGGCTGTGCCTGGTCCACGGATATTCGGCTGGTCTGTACAGCCTATGGCATTTCCAACTCGGGCCGACTTCTGCTTGGCTTCAGCCGTAGTTTCGCGCTCAACAGCGATGGCTCCAAGCTGGTCCAGCTCAGCGTTCGCGATAGTATCAATGCGCTTGGTGTCATGCAGAACGGCGGCACGGTGATCGACTGGGACGTAGCCGGTCAGCCCGGTACGGTGCTGATGACGCGGCAATTCGTGCCGGAAGAGTCGATCGGCACACGACTGGCACAGACTGCACAGGGGCTTGGCGTTGAGCAGGTCGACACCTTGACCCTGCGTCGGACAATCGTCGAACATGCCGTGCTTAATGCGGTTGAATACATCTCTGACGGCCATGGTGTCGTTCGCATCATGGGCACTCAGGGTTCGGAGTTCACCGGCTATGCCAAGGGTGAGGTACGCTATTCCTATCGGACCGTCGGCTCCCGGTCATGGCAGCCGCTGGCGACGCTGAGGACGGACGGGCAAACCGAGACGGGCTTCAATCCCTACGCGGTCGATGGCACTCGCAATCTGGTCTACGGGTTCGATGACAAGGGCGGTTATCGGGCGCTGTACAGCATTTCGCTCGATGGCTCCTTGAAGAAGGAGGTCGTCCTCTCGAGGCCCGATGTCGATGTCGACGAACTGATCCGGATTGGTCGCGATGCCCGCGTGGTCGGCGCGAGCTATGCGACAGACCGGCGCGTCGCGGAGTATTTCGATCCGGAGCTCAGGCGGTTGAGAGCTGCGCTGGGCAAGGCGCTGCCGGGCGACCTCGACATCGACTTCGTGGACGCGGATCAGGGCGAGCGCAAGCTACTGCTCGTCGCCTCGGGCGACGTGGCGCCAGGTAAGTACTATGCCTATGAAAAGGCAACCCATCACTTGGAAGAGGTGCTGCCGATCCGTCCGGAGTTGAGCGGCGTAACTCTCGCGCCGATGAAGGCGATCACTTACAAGGCGGCGGATGGGACCGCGATCCCGGCTTACCTCACCCTGCCGGCGGGGAGCACCGGCAAGGGTCTTCCAGCGATCGTGATGCCGCATGGCGGACCTTCGTCCCGCGACGAGTGGGGATTTGACTGGCTCGTTCAGTTCTTCGCCGCTCGTGGCTTCGCCGTGATCCAGCCCAATTATCGCGGCTCTTCCGGTTATGGCTCGG
>Ga0065704_10070616_pt1 | contig 19086 bp, 17 predicted proteins | sample SwiRhicommuniRL2_FD_59091 | JGI IMG/M metagenome (GOLD analysis project Ga0065704, IMG submission 59091) | Switchgrass rhizosphere bacterial communities from Rose Lake, Michigan, USA - RL2 v2 (version 2) | ecosystem: Host-associated > Plants > Roots > Rhizosphere > Soil | place: East Lansing, MI
TACCTGATGCGTTTTACCAGATATGCATTCTTATATGAAAATGATGAAGAGAATTTTGGAAAAGAAAAGCGACTCTCTCCGGAAGAGACGCTCTTCTCTAAATATAGCGATTGCGATGACAGGGCTGCTTTGTTCTTTTATCTTGTAAAAGAAATCTATAATGTACCAATGATCGCTCTGCTGTACCCTACTCACATCACTATGGCAGTTCAGTTTGATACACCAGTAGGTGGCGACCCTATAGTTTACAAAGGTAAAACCTATTCTATTTGCGAGCCTACACCACAAAAAGAGGATCTAGGTATCGGAAAAATGTCTGCCGAACTAAAAAAGATCCCCTATCAGGTAGTTTATGCTTATGAGCCGAAACACTAAAGCCTAATTAAAAACAAAATTTGGGTCAAAATATTGCTTTACATGTAAAGTATCTCGCTTTGCTGGCTGCCCAGTAGCTTCTAGAATAACCTCTGCTTCTAATAACCATTTTGTTTGATCTGCTTGCTTATCCGGGGTTAAATTAACGCCTTTAATATACCCATCTTCTATCAGCCTAAATGGTGTCATGAGGCATGCCGCGCAACTCCTAATTAATTTTACTTTTCCACCTAACATCGCCTTTTTGTTAATTGAAAAAGATTTTCCTTCCATTGGTGCTTTGATGTATAGTGTTGTTCTATAACCGGGGGTTTGTATGTCAGCCCAGAATAATCGATAGGGACCGGCTATTAATTTTGAACCATCTTCGCTTAAATCTGCATCTTCAGTAAAAAGATACTGGCAATCTGCATTTTCCGGACAGGGTGTTAGATTTTTCTCATCTATTTCATTCTTAGTAATTTTCCCCTTATCCTTAGAACAGGAAGTACAGATCAAAATGGTTGTCATTACCATTAACAGTTGAATAGTTATTTTTCTCATAATCTCATTATTTACAACTATACGTTTGTCTGTTTACTACCGCTACAGAAGCCATATTAAGTTTATGTTAAATAAAAAAGATCCCTTTGCATAGCAAAAGGACCTTCAGTGCCTGAGCTTCTTCAAACACCTTTTAAAGAAAAATTAATCAAACCAGTGATGAAATACTTCTGAATAACCAAAACTAGAGGGGTTCTCAACGGAAGTTATTTTAAACTGATAGAAATATGGATTCCCTCTCGGAATGGTATTATCAGGCGGTCTTATAAAATGACCATTATTAGGAACTGAGTTAGCTAATCGTTTGAAAAAATTACCTTGATCATCATATAAATCTATCGACACATTAGAAGCATTAATTCTATTGACAAGCCAATCGACAATAAGCTCCCCAGATCCAGAACCTGAACTATCAGGTCTGAAAATCCAAAAAGCATTAGGAAATGCGTTAGGGAGATCTGATTGCCAAAGCATAGGGTGATCATTAACAAAGCAAAACAAACCGCTCTTCCCATACTTAGTTCCAAAAACTTCTTTTATTCTTATATAATACTTGGAATCATATCCATATCCTGCCATTAAAGTCGAAAAAATATTAAGTGTAAATCGATTATTATTGTAAGTATTATCTATTTGTACTGAAGAAAAATCAAAAATAATACTGCCATTATTAGGAACATTAGTCTTCTCAACAATTAAATTAGAGGAAGCATCATAAAGAGCAATATTTACTAAGCTTGAAGTTAGTTTTGAATTATTCCATTTGAATTCTAAATCTTCATTTGGAAGCTTAACTCCTATTTCAAATTGATTAGGAGAAGGATATGAAACAAGATCAGCAACAAGAACAGGAGGTTCATTATAATATATCCCTATAGAATTATTTGACATGTATTCTGTTAACATCTTTTGCTGATCGCGATTATAATATGTAAATTTTATTATCAATACACCTTTTGTAATGTTAGCTGGCAATTTTGCGTCCAATGTCAAATTTGAAAAACCAGAAGGATGACCAAAACTGTCTTTATAATCAGCCTCAATAACTGCTCTGGGTGTAGATATTTCTTGATATAAGGGATCAGTACAGCTATTACAAACCGCATACATAAGTGTAATTGTACATGAACCATCCTCATTACCTCCAGTAGACAACAACTGTCTACTTAAAGACACTTGGAACTTAAATGGAGTAGCTACATTCGGGTTTGTAACATTCAATTTCTCAGAAACTAAGTAAGAAGGTAAAACCTTAAAGCCCGACAGCTTAACATCTGCCTTAACTACTAAAAAATTGGTAAGTATCAACAATAACACCAAATAAATCTTTTTATTTATTATGAAATCTTTCATCCTATTCACCATATTTTGATTGGTATACATTTGCATCAGCATAAATTGTTTCTATTGATTTTCTACTATATTTTTGATCTCTGATTAAAAATTCGTCATTAATCTTATTGTAAATAATCTCGTCTTTTCCAACCCCCAATGATATTGACAAAAACTTAACTAGTTTTTCATTTCTTACGGCAGTATCAGTTTTTATCGATTTAGTTTGCTCCTTATCATTTTTAACTGTTTCTTCTTTTGTACAAGCCGAGATTATCAATGAAAATACTAGCAGTAATGCCGATAGCTTAATCAAGCTATTTTTTGGAATAATTTTTTTTCTCATAGTTTATTTTTTTTGCCTTGAAGATCCTCTGCTAGTATTACTCAAGCGTTAAGAAAACATTATCATACATCGAAATTATTTATCAAAAAAAACAAAAAGGAGGATATCGATGATATCCTCCTTTTTGTTTTTTAGATAACCCAAGTACGTGAATTCTGTGATCAACTACGAACTCGTTTTATTTCATAAATGAAAATTTATTTTACAGCACCAGGAGTTGTGTAAGGTAATACCTGAGGATCAAAATTAGCCCAACCAGCAGTCCAGTCAGTTGTACCGAAAGCACCTTTATAAGCTACTTTCTCAAAGAAAGCGTCAGCAACCTTAGCATTAGTAAATATTGCCCCTGTTGCAGCAACAGAACCAGTAGCTAAAGTAAAATCTGGTCTGCCAACACTAGCAGCGGCAGCAATATCAGATGAATATTTGTATGGTGATGCTAGCAATACATTAGCCCAGCTACTTGCAACAAAAGAATTAGTTGCTCTTAAAGTAGCTTCAATAGCTGCTTTATTTCCCTTAATATCCTGACCTGTTATACCATATATTAAGTTATTTTCGAACGATAAACGACCTGCTGTGTAATTTGTAGTAGTTGCTCCTGCAGTAGCTACTTTAGTATCATCGATATAGATACCATCAGGGAATCCAGTAAAGATTGAATTAAAGGTACTGATAGCTGAATTTCTTCTGATCTGAGCAGCATGCTGAAAGAAACCATTGATTTTAGTGCTCGCTGATGCTAATGGACCAACTATAGTAACGTTAGAGAAGATAGCAGACGTTTGTGGAACGATATTTAACCCATCAGGATCATTATCTGATTCAAAACCATTAGAACCTGACTGGTCAGCTACTAAAGGAAAACGTTGCGCCAATGCAAATTGAATTTTTCCACTGAATCCATTGTCCGTATCAAAATCATCATCCCACGTACCTGTTGCTATAAGGTGTTTAGCATTAACTGAACCTCCAAACCACTCAAATGCATCGTCACCAGAACGATAAACCTGAACATACTCAATTGTCGTTCCAGAACCAACAGCACCGAAGGTGATACCATTAATCTCATTATCTACTGAAAAAGGAATACCTGCATACTCAACACGTACATACTTAAGTGTACCAGAGTTATCAGCATCATCGGTACCTCCAAATTGGATGTATTTAGCCTCATCTCCTCCAGCTGTAGGAGTTAAACCACCTTCTATTCTATTGTTAACACCTTTATTGTGTTTTGCTTTTCCAAGAAGGATCAATCCACCCCAGTCACCTTCACGACGAGCACCTGCTGCAACACCTGAAGTAAATACAATTGGTTTATCTACAGTACCTATAGCACTGATTTTAGAACCTCTTGTAATAACTAGAGTTGCTTTTGTAGCTTTATCACCTTTAATGATAGTACCTGGTTCAATGGTTAATGTTGCACCATCAGTTACATATACATATCCTTTTAAGTTATATATTTTATCTGCAGTCCAGGTAGTATTGGTTTTAATATCACCAGATACTTGAACGGAACCTTCTGGATTAATTATCTCAGGATCATCATCATTATTATTTTTAGAACAAGATACAGCCAGTAAACTGAAGGCTAAACCAAGAAGAACAAAATATTTTTTCATGTTTTTCGTATTTTTATTTTTTTGTAAAGGAATTAAATTAGATTAAACTCAAAGTCAACTGTATATTAAATTACTGTTATGTATATCTGATTAGAATGAGTAAGAAACTGACATTGAAACATTTGTTCCTGTTTTGAATCTTGATAAAATCTCATCTTTGGTAGTTTTACCTGTTTCTGAATTGGTAATCACATTATTTGGACTAAACTTTTTATCGTTGTTATAATCAAAGTAGAAAACAGCCTGATTGTTTAACAAGTCGTTCACATTAAGCTTAATCTGTGCTTTCTTTTTATAAAAACTATAGCTGGTCTGGAAATCAATTACATTTCTTGGTGCTTCCCAAACATCACCAAAACGTTGACCACCTGCATTTACTACTCTCCTACCAATTCTATTATAAAGCAAACTAAAATTGAGGTTATTGTCTAAAGCGCCATATTGCAAGCCTGCATTAACAGAATAAGGAGACTGACCTACCATCGGGCGTTCTTTTGTTAAGTATTGCTGGTCAGTTGGATTAGTAACCTTCGATTTAACTATAGTTCCATTAGCATAGAACATAAGATTCTTAAATGCCGATTCTTCATCAATGAAGGCTAGCGAATGCCTAAGCTCGATCTCAATCCCATAATTATTTATTTTTGGGGTATTAAAATAAGAGAACGCAGGTGTTGAATTCTGATCATAAATGCTTGGCTCAATTGCATTGTTAAAATGTTTATAGAACGCAGATATAGATAGGATTTGACCAGCTGCAGGATAAACTTCATATCTTAAATCTGCATTATCAATTAAAGTTCTTTTTAGATCAGGATTTCCAGACACGTTTCCTAAAAGCTCGTAATCATAATAGTCAAATGGAGCCAGTTCTCTAAACTCAGGACGGGCCAATGTTCTGTAATAAGACGCGCGTAAATTTGCCTTTTCTGTTAGTGCATAGGTTAGGTTAACAGATGGTAAAAAGTCGGTATAATCCTGTTTAACCTTTATAGGAGATCCATCAACCCCTCTGGAATTCAGATTCAGATTGAATTTTTCTGCTCTAACACCATATACGGCTCTTAATTTATCTGTAATTGGCTGATCAAGCATCAGGTATGCAAAACTGGTTAATGAATTAGCATCATATTTATCAGAATTACCTGTTATTTCACTTAGTTCATATACTCCAGAATTAATTAAGGCATTCGAATACAATGAACTTAGTGGCAAAGCCTGGATGTCCTGATCTGCATTTTTCAATGTAATCCCTAGTAAACGAGCACCAAAATCACGCTCTCTATAATTAGCACCCAGACCTCCTTTTAGTGTGGCATTTTTATCAAACAACTTTATGCTATATTGATCATTAACAGCACCTCCATAAAGTTTTTCATTCAAATCAGAAAAGAACCTGTTATTCTCTTTGGTTATTGCTGTATTTGCTGCTAAGAATGGTTTAGTAGGATCATCTCTAAAGCCAACGTTTCTTAGATAACCAATTTTTCTTTGATCTGGTTGATTGTTAGTGATGTCTGCAAACGATAGGTTCCAGCTCAGTTTATTCTTTTCAGTCAACTGATGATCTCCATCTAATGAAGTTTTAAAGATCCCTTTCTGTACCATATCAAATGCATAATATTTTAAATCACTTGACCTACCATCATCTGTTCCGGTGCGATATGTAAACTTATCTTCCAGTATTCTATTGTATAAATTTTTAAAGCTGATTTTATTTTTTCCTTGCACATAAGCAAAGTTTGCCATTGCACCGATGTTTGAAGAGAAGGTATTTACCCTATCAGAATAATGATAGGTATAGTAATCACGTTCTACTTCAGGTTTGGTTAATTCAGAGTTGCGGTAAGTCAATGAAACAATAGCTCCAAGTTTTCCGCCATTTTTAAAATCTTTCACTCTACCCAAACTCAACTGATGGTTTTGAGAAAGAGGAGCATTGTGCTCACCTATTTTCCAAACTTTCGGTAATTGATTAATAGCTTTTATTGTTGCTGCCTCATTTCCTCTTAATGCCTCAGTAGCATTAGTATTTTTAGGAAAACTTTTTGATGTTGGTAATTGTCTGTAACCACCATCAAAGCCAAAGTAATTCTCAGTATATCTTGGTCCGTAAAAGAATTCTTTAAAAGTAGATTGACTGTTGTAACCACCACCTAAACTAACTTCAAAAAAATTATTATCAGGAATGTCTTTAGTAATGATCTTAATCGATCCGCCTGCAAAATCCGCCGCTAAATCAGGCGTAGCGGTTTTATTAACTACAATATTGTCAATTAAACCTGCTGGCACGATATCAAAAGAGAATGCTTTTTTATTAGGCTCAGTACTTGGTAAGCTTGAGTTATCCAGACTTGCATTATTATACCTATCTGCAAGACCACGTACTATAACAAACTTATTATCCTGAATTGTAGTTCCACTTACCCTTTTCAATACATCGCCAGTACTACGGTCAGGGCTCTTTTTGATCATATCTGATGAAATACCATCAGATATTACAGCACTGTTTTTCTGTCTTGCGTAAAGTGCATTTACACTTTCCTTTTTAAAACTTCCCTGAATAACTACTTCATTCAGGTTTTGTCCGCCTGCCTCATCAAGGATGATATCAAATATTGTATTTTTTCCAGAAGTTACTTCAACATCACTGATCTCTTTCCCGTTATAACCAACATATTGAAATATTAAAGTGTATTTTCCAGTAGCCAATCCTGTTAATGAATATTTACCATCAACATCTGTAGCCATACCTTTGGGGGTATTTTTTATCTTAACCGTAACACCAATAAGTGTTTCACCGGTTTTCTTATCAGATACCTTTCCTGAAATTTTGCCCGTTTGTGCAAATACTGCTGTGCCGATAATTACAAATAAGGCCGTAATTATTGCCTTTTTAAGATTTAGTTGTGATTTCAATTTGCCGTATATTAATTTCCAGCAAAGCTATTACCACAATGTTAGGTATATGTTAGGTGTAAATTACCATTCGTTTACCAGAGTGTTAACCCTATGTTAAGTAGCATTAGGCTCAGTATCTTAGCCCTACTTTTTTGCAAATAAAGTGCAATAACCAAATCGGTCCGATTAATAGAAACTTAACATCATCTAAAAACGAAGGCTTCTTTCCTTCAATCTTGTGCCCTATAAACTGCCCTATCCATGCAATTACAAAAATCACCAAACACACCAGCCACAATGCTGGTCCACCACTGGTCTCCCATTTCTCTAGCTGAACAATGATCATGCTCATTCCAAAAATGAGCAACAGCATCAGGTACGACAATACAGGAGAAAGCTTTAAATAGTAATAAACAGAAAAGGCAATTAAGAACGAAGCCCAGTTCAGGTATCCATTGTACCTTCCCAAAAATCCGATATGCGGAAAAGGAATGGCCCAAACCAAACCTAATAAACTAAACACAATTAGAGGAACACAAATCCAGTGAATAATTTCATTTGAAGGGTTTTGATGGCTTTCGGCATATTTATCAAAAAGGACATCTACCTCACTTCTTTGCTCCGTTTTCATATCGTTATAAGTTTACTGAGTAAAAATAAAAAAAGCGACAGAATAAACCGTCGCTTTTATAAAATATTAATAGCCTGCAGTAATAATTGCAGGTTCACTTATGCTATTTCGCAAAAGAAACCGATCTGGTCTCTCTTATTACAGTTACTTTAATCTGACCTGGATAAGTCATCTCTGTTTGAATGCGGTTCGAGATGTCAGCTGCCAATAGTTCTGCCTGCTGATCAGTTACCCTTTCACTTTCAACCACAACCCTAAGCTCTCTACCTGCCTGTATCGCAAATGTTTTCTCTACACCCGGATAAGAAAGCGCAAGCTCTTCCAACTCTTTTAATCGTTTAATATAGCTTTCAACTACCTCACGTCTAGCACCCGGACGTGCACCTGATATGGCATCACAAGCCTGTACAATAGGAGATATCATTGAAGTCATTTCTATCTCGTCATGGTGAGCTCCAATAGCATTACAAATTTCAGGATGTTCCTTATACTTCTCAGCCAGTTGCATACCTAAAATAGCGTGAGGTAATTCTGGATTATCATCTGGCACCTTACCTATATCATGTAACAGACCTGCACGTTTTGCCATTTTTGCATTTAAACCAAGTTCTGCCGCCATAGTAGCACAGAAGTTAGCAACCTCACGTGAGTGATGTAATAAATTTTGTCCGTAAGATGAACGGTAACGCATACGACCAACCATTCTGATCAATTCAGGATGTAACCCGTGGATACCCAAATCAATTACAGTACGCTCTCCTATCTCTACAATTTCATCCTCAATCTGCTTCTTGGTTTTAGCAACAACCTCTTCAATACGGGCCGGATGAATTCTACCATCAGTTACCAAACGGTGTAAAGCCAAACGCGCTATCTCTCTTCTTACCGGATCAAATCCTGATAAGATAATTGCTTCAGGAGTATCATCTACAATAATCTCAATACCTGTTGCAGCTTCTAAAGCACGGATATTACGACCCTCTCGCCCAATAACACGTCCTTTAATTTCGTCACTTTCGATATGAAAAACTGAAACCGTATTCTCAATAGCAGCCTCAACTGCCGTACGCTGTATGGTTTGTATAACAACTTTCTTTGCTTCTTTTGTTGCAGTAAGCTTAGCTTCATCAACAATATCCTTAACCTGGATCATCGCTTGTGTGCGTGCCTCCTGTTTCATTGTTTCAACCAACTGGCTTTTTGCTTCATCAGCACTTAAACCTGCAATAGTTTCCAATTGCTTTACATGTTGGTTTTTCAACAATTCAACTTCTTCTTGTTTCTTTAATGCAATTTCAGTTTGCTTTTCAAGGTTCTTTTTATGATTATCAAGTTCTTGATCTTTGCGGGTAGCGTTTTCAAGCTTCTGGTTTAAAGACTGTTCTTTTTGTTTTAAGGTATTCTCTCGTTGATTGATCTGGTTATTTCTGGAATTTACTTCTTGCTCGTGCTCAGATTTCATTTGGAGGAATTTCTCTTTTGCCTCTAGCAATCTGTCTTTCTTTAAGATCTCAGCGTTACTTTCCGCATCCTTAAGTATCTTCTTTACCTTGCTCTGAACTGCAATTTCCTGCTTCTTAAGCAGGCTACGCAGCAGATATCTGCCTATTAAAATGCCGATTACTAATCCGGCAAGTACGTATCCTAATATTTCCATTCTATTTTTCTATATAAATCAGCTCATACACGCTGCATCACTGTTAAAAATTCGTTTAAAAAAAAACCGCAACTAACTTTATTGAGCCCCAAAGTTTTAAAAACCTCAACTAATTATAATTAGGATTTAAGTCATTTTCAGGTACATAAATGCAAATGAAATACACCTTCTTAATCCTATAAATATTGAAGTGTTAAGTTTTAAAAATAATGAAACTCAAAAACCTAGCTGCGGCTAATATCTTTGTTGTCTTAACTAATATAAAGAACGATCTTATTTCGAAAAAAAATCATTTAATAAACTATCCAATTCTTCCACCTTCTCGGCAACAGCAGTATCTTGATCCTGGACTTTGTTTTCTACTCTCAACACTGCCGTTGCATAGTGCAGTACTGCCATAGAAAGCAAATCCTGTTTATCGCGAACGGCATAATTTTCCTGATAATCTTTTATGCGCTCGTTAATAATCTTGGCTGCTCGCCTTACAATTTCTTCCTCTTCTGTATTGACCTTTAAGGGGTAAATACGATCGGAAATAGTTATTTTTATAGAGATTTCTCCCATTTTTTAGCTTTGTTTCACTTTTTCAAGTATTCCTTATTTCTTAAGTAATACAACACACTTATCTATTTCACGCACAAAATCGTTAATTTTTTGCTTTATATCAAGTGTCTTTTCACTTGTTCCTTCAATACTTTTCGCAAGCTTCAAAACTCTAAGCTTTTCCTCAAGCTCAGTGTTCTTGTTTTTTGATGTATCAAGGGCAACTTTTACTGACTGGTTCTCAAGCTTTAATAAATCATTTTCTTCCTGCAAAGCATTACAAAGCTCTATTAAACGAGTTGTTTTTTGCAATACTGAATTTAACTGATCTGCTACAGAAGACATTCTACTAAAGTTGTTTTTTATTTAAAATATTATTTTTTCAGAAAACACTTACTTATTTTCTGATTTCTGCTTTCGCTGTTTGCGCTAAGTTAGATATAATCTTTTGCATAACGGAATCAATCTGCTTATCCGTTAATGTTTGCTCTTCATCCTGAAGGGTAAAATTAAGTGCATATGATTTCTTTCCTGCAGGTAGTTTATCTCCAACGTACACATCAAACACCTGTACATTCTTAATCAATTTCCGCTCTGTTTTGAATGCTATGGTCTTTAAATCATCAAAAGTCACATTAGTATCTACCAGCATAGATAAGTCTCTTCTTACTGATGGATACTTAGGAACTTCTTTATTTATAATTTTATTTTTCTTTATAATATCTAAAAGCTGTGCCCAATCAAAATCTGCATAATAAACATCTTTATCAATATCAGCTTTCTTTTTATCAGCAGCTGTTGCAGCTCCAAAAGTTACAATTGCTTTATCACCTCTAAAGTATTTTAAACCAAAAGCAAAGCTTTCATTTTTAACTTCTTCAGTTTGATAGTTTGTTATGCCAAGGCGACCAATAACGGCATCAACTGCAGCTTTTAAATTATAAAAACTTACCGGCGAGGCTTTATGGTTCCATTGCTCAGATTGATTAGAACCTGACAACACAATTAATAACCTTGGGCGCTCTACATATTTCTCATTTATCAAATGGTAGGTTTTACCAAATTCATAAAATTTAATATCAGCAGTTTTCCTGTTTAAATTATAAGCAACACTCTCCAGGGCAGGCAACAGCAATTCCTGGCGCATTACATTTAAATCTGAACTTAATGGATTTAAGATCTGTACTGCTTCTTCAGGCACTTTTGAATAAGCTCCCTTTGTTAATGAATTACACCAGATCTCTAAAAAGCCGTTAGCAGTTAACATATCAGCAATAACATGCTGTGTTTGCTCTTTATCTGGCTTAGTGCCATAAGATAGTGATGCATTTATTTTACTAGGAATCTCAATATTATTATAGCCATAAATCCTTAAAACCTCTTCAGTAACATCGCATTCGCGGGTTACATCAACTTTAAAGCTTGGCACTTTAAGCTCCAAACCTTCGGTGGTTTCTTTGGCCACTTCAATGCCTAATGCAGTAATTATATCTTTAATTTCTGCATCGGGAATATTAGCTCCAATTAATTTATTGATGTTCTGATAGCTAACTTCAACATCAAAAGGCTTTATAGGATTAGCGTAAACATCTGAAACCGACGAAGCGATTTCACCGCCTGCCAATTCCTGAATTAATAGCGCTGTACGTTTTAAAGCAAAAGTTGTTATTTCTGGATCAGCACCACGCTCATACCTGAACGAAGCATCTGTTTTTAAACCATGGCGTTTAGACGTTTTACGCACAGAAACAGAGTCGAAATAGGCACTTTCCAGGAATACATTTTTAGTGGCATCAGTTATTCCCGAGGTTTTGCCTCCAAAAACCCCTGCAATACACATAGGTTCTTCTGCATTACAGATCATCAAATCTTCAGCAGAAAGCTTACGCTCAACCCCATCAAGCGTTACAAAAGGTGTTCCTTCAGCACATTTCTTAACAAAAACTTTAGCACCTTTTATCTGATCAGCATCAAAAGCATGAAGTGGTAAACCCAGATCATGTAAAACATAATTGGTTATATCTACAATGTTATTGATGGGTCTGATACCTATTACTTTTAATTTATCCTGAAGCCAATCTGGAGAAGCTTTGACAGTAACTCCACTTATGGTAACACTGCTATAACGCGGACAAGCACTCGTATCTTCAACCTTAACTTCAATTTTAAGGTTTTCATTATTCGTTTTAAAGCCAGAAACGTCAGGCATCTGAATACTTTTACGCAAATAAGCAGCTAAATCTCTTGCTACACCTAAGTGCGAAGCAGCATCTGCCCTGTTAGGTGTTAAACCTATTTCAAAAAGATAATCATCTTCCAGCTTAAAATATTCTTTAGCAGAAATACCAATTGCAGTATCGGCTGGCAAAACAAGTATTCCGTCATGAGAAACGCCCAAACCAATCTCATCTTCTGCACAGATCATCCCTTCGGATACTTCTCCTCTTATTTTTGATTTGTTGATTTTAAAAGGCTCCCCTTCATTTGGGTAAACGGTAGTGCCAACAGTAGCAACCACAACCTTTTGGCCCTGAGCTACGTTTGGAGCACCACAAACAATTTGTAAAATATCTGGTCCGCCAACATCAACGGTTGTAACACGAAGACGGTCTGCATTAGGATGTTGTACGCAAGTTAACACATGACCTATAACCAATCCGGCTAAACCACCAGCAACAGGCTGCACGGTTTCTAAGCTTTCTACTTCCAGTCCAATATTTGTTAATATAAGAGAAAGTTCCTGAGGTGTTTTATCAGTTTGTATGAATTGTTTAAGCCAATTGTATGATATCTTCATTATCTGGTATCTAGTATGAAATACTGGGAAAACGCAAAGATAATATTTTAAAGGGGAATGCTAAAAGAGAAATGCCATTAATGCATACCTCCCAATCCCGATAACATAATGGCACATGCTCCTGCTCCTATTACTAATAAGATAACTGATAGAATAACCAATCTGAGACCCGGCTTTACAGGTTTGTTATTTGCTGTCGCTACAATCATCATGATAATACCAACTATAAATATGATGGCAACAGCTGCCCAATACAATAAAAGAAGAGCAATCATAATTACTGTATTAATTTAAAACGTTCGTTTAACTTTTCTCTGATATCATCGATTTTATTATCTCTGTAAAAAATATTCATTGTTTCAAATGGGATGATCTTCATTTTATCACTCACAATATGAACACATGATTTTTTTACTGCCCGTACATCAAAATCCAGAGGATCCATAAAGTTCATTATAATGATGCGAAACAGGTTATTATAATTCAAATGATCTGATTTTACTCTTGGCAAACAACACATAAGCTCTCCAAACTCTCCCTCTGCACAATCAACAGATATTCCTGTACTAAACAAATTCAGCAGATGCTCCTTCAGTTTCTCATCATGTTCAAAAACGATGGTGTTTTTTGAATTGTTCAGCAAATCTTCTGGATTAATTAAATGTGTCATAGGTATTACGTCATCCCCAATTTTTAACGCATAAGCCATACAAAGTGCATCAGGGTTACAAGGCACCGGAATCAGGTCCTGCGGGGTAAACAATGGGTACTGTTCATATATTTTCCTACGAACCTCTGTAAGCGTTATCCTTCCCTGCTGATCGTTATAATTGTCATTTCTGCCGGCAACCTGGGTTGGCTGAAATGTTACTCCACGCACGCATTTTTGTTTTAAAGCGTAATCTAGGATATCACCAATTTCATGGTCATTCAAGCCTTTTTGTAACGTTACCACCAATGTGGTCGAAACATTAAACTTATTTAAATTATCTATCGCCTTTTTCCTTACTTCTGTAAGGTCTTCTCCTCTTAACTTTGTTAAAACGGCTGCATTAAAACTGTCAAACTGAAGATAAATTTCAAAATCAGGCATATATGAGGCCAGCTTTTCAACAAAATTAATATCCTTTGCAATTCTAATTCCATTTGTATTTACCATTAGGTGTTTAATGGGCTTACTCTTTGCAAGATCAAGAATTTTAAAAAAGTCGGGATGCACAGTTGGCTCGCCTCCAGAAATCTGAACCACATCCGGCTCCCCTTCATTCGCCACTACCGTATCCATCATTTTATTGATTTCTTCAAGAGTTCTGTGCCTACCATAACTCGGAGAAGACATAGCATAACAGGTTGGGCAACTTAAATTACATCGGTCTGTTACTTCTATTATTGTTAAACACGAATGCTGTTCATGATCTGTACAGAGGCCACAATCATATGGACAACCATAATGTACCTTGGTATTAAATTTCAAAGGCATCTCAGACTGTTTGTTGTAATTTCTGATCTGCTTGTAATACTCTACATCGTCGGCAATCACAACTTTACTATCGCCATGGGTTTTACAATGTTTTAGCATATAAACCTTCTCATCCTGAAAAACAATTTTTGCATCTATTAGTTCCAGACATTCCGGACACAGACTTTTTGTATAATCGTAATAGATATAATTTCTTATTTTCATTTGAGGATGCTATTTGAGATGCGAAGAATAAATTTGTAATAATAGATGAATATAAACAATGAAATCCAATGGATCACACTTAAATCCAAAAACAATGGGTGATACGGTTTAATAAATTCTACCAGAAATCGATATAAAAAATATAAAACCATAAACAATTTAAAGTGATCGCCATTGATCAGCCTCTTTTTCAAAAAAATAAAGAATAGGAAAAGAAACACCATATAGATCATTTCATAGAGTGCCACTGGATGTCTTTTTAAACCATCACCCAGATCCATCCCCGTAAAAAAATGTGTTTCAACACCAAAAGTGGGCTCATCTATACCCATTAAAAAACAACCTATGCGCCCAATAAACAAGGCAACTATAATTGGTATTACATAAAGATCACCGGAGGCAATCTTTACGCCTATAATTTTTTTGATAAGCTCTACGCCAAACAACCCTCCAATAAAACCTCCTGCGATAGTTTTATTACTGAAGAATGCCAGCAAACTTAAATGTTTTATTGATTCCGGATACTCAAGCGCAGCAATGACCCGGGAGCCAATAAGTGCACCAATCATTGCCCCCAGCATAATCCACAACCTGTTTTCATCAGAAATAGGATCAACTATCTTTTTCTTTAAGAAATAATAAACCCTAATGCCTATAAGAAAGGCTAGTGTTTCAAAAATATAATGCCAATGATATAACTCACCAAAAAGCTCAAAACGAACGGGAAAATTCATGTTTATCAGATTAACCCTTGATCTCCGAAGCTATAATATCCCTTATCTGCAAGAATAAGATGATCCAATACTTGTAAATCAAGCATCTTCCCTCCCTCTACCAGCTTCTTTGTAAGTTGTAAATCCTGACTGCTGGGCTTCAGATTTCCTGAAGGATGATTATGAGCAAGAATAATAAAAGCTGCGTTATGTTCAAGTGCAGTTTTAAAAATAATTTTTGGGTCTGCTACCGTACCTGCCAACCCACCTTTGCTAATAATCTGCTTTCCGATTACCCTATTTGCCGTATTTAAGATCAAGATCCAAAACTCTTCATGATTTAAGTCGGCAAAAACCGGCATCATTATTTCAAAGGCATCCTTTGATGATGCTATATGCACCACCTCTGTTGCTCCTGTATCCTTTCTCCTACGACCCAGTTCTAATGCGGCAACTATAGCTATTGCTTTTGCTTCTCCAATGCCTTTAAAGTTCGAAAGGCTTTTAACAGAAACTTTGCCTAGTGCATCCAGATCATTTCCATACTCGGCAAGTATTCGTTTGCTTAGATCAACAGCACTTTCATTTCTGTTTCCAGAACCAATTAAAATAGCTATAAGCTCGGCATCGGTTAAATGCCTGCGGCCGTTAAGTAATAGTTTTTCGCGAGGCCTATCTGCCTCTGCCCATAATTTTATCCCCAGTTTTGGTTGATATGGTTTCATTGGAACGCTTTTTTGAACATAAAAAAAGGGATATGCAATGCATATCCCTTTTACAATATTGTAAAGCTATGTTTATTTTAAGCTATTAACAAACTTAGTTAATTTAGATTTGTTGTTAGCTGCTTTATTTTTGTGAATAACGCTTTTTTTGGCTAAACGATCTAACATAGAAACTACTTTAGGAAGTAATTCTAGTCCTGTTTTTTTATCTTCAGCAGCACGCAGTCTTTTAATAAACGTACGAGTTGTTTTTGCTTGATATCTATTACGTAAACGTTTAGTTGCGTTTGCTCTAATTCTTTTTAATGAAGATTTATGATTTGCCATTTTTTGTTATTAAAATATTTTATGTTGAGACCAGCTCTTTTATTTCTTCTTATTTTTCGGACTGCAAATATAGAACTAATGTTTTTAAAATGCAAAATCAGAACATAAATATTTTTTTTAATCTTCTCCAACATAAATACTTGTATCATCAATATACCACATTAATACATGTTAGATATTAGATAAATCGAATTTAGAGCACCAATTGTTCGAAAAAAACACCTGTTTTGCGAAGTAATGTCGAACCAGCGTCGAACCAGCAACATTCTAACACAGTGCCGATCAATACCAACAGCTATATTTATCAATCAAAAAACCGAATTAAAAGCTTTCATTAAACGCTTAAAATGCTATTTTTGGACATAATGATAACATTACTACCTTTGAAAAAGAATAAATAGCCTCAATTTATATTGCCCCATGAAAAAACGTATAGCCATATTTGCCTCAGGGTCAGGATCTAACGCCCAAAAGCTAATGGAGCATTTTAAAAATAACCCTGAAGTAGAAATTGCATTGGTGCTTACCAACAACCCTGATGCCTACGTTCTACAGCGTGCAGACAATTTTGAAATCCCTTCTCATATTTTTGACAGACATGAATTTTATCAAACCGATAATATTATTGATCTGCTAAAAAATCTGGATGTGGATCTGATTGTATTAGCAGGATTTTTATGGCTAATCCCTAAAAATTTAATAAATGAATATCCGGGACGTATTGTAAACATACACCCTGCTATATTACCTAAGTTTGGCGGAAAAGGAATGTATGGAGATCATGTACATAATGCGGTACTGGCTGCCAAGGAAACTGAAGGTGGCATAACAATACATTATGTTGATGAAAATTACGATGAAGGAGAATATATTTATCAGGCAAAATACCGTATTGACAAAGACGATAATTTGGAAATGATTAAGTTTAAAGGCCAGCAATTAGAGCACCAGCATTATCCCCGTATCATAGATGGGATTATTAAAAAGATAAAAAAATAGTATATTTTTATTATTTAGGCATACTAATTTCTCGGTTAAAAAAACTAATTTTGCGGCTCAAAATTTTTCTCTAATGAGTCAATCGATAAAGATCAAAAACGCTTTAATTTCAGTTTATTACAAAGATGGTTTAGAGCCTTTAGTTCGCCTGCTGGCAAAACAAGGTGTTCAATTGTTTTCTACCGGAGGTACAGAACAATTTATTAAAGATTTAAATTTACCTGTTACCGCAGTTGAAGACCTTACGGGTTATCCTTCAATTTTAGGCGGAAGAGTTAAAACTTTACACCCTAAAGTTTTTGGTGGTATTTTAAACCGCAGAGCTTTAAGTTCAGATCAGGAACAAATTTCTCAGTATGAGATTCCAGAAATAGATCTTGTTATTGTTGATTTATATCCTTTCGAAGAAACACTAAAAGCTGGTGGTTCTGAAGAAGAAATTATTGAAAAAATAGACATCGGTGGCATCTCACTGATTAGAGCAGCAGCTAAAAACTTTAATGATGTAGTAATCCTTGCTTCTAAAGATGATTATTCAACTTTACAGGAGCAACTGGAAAATCAGAATGGAGAGACTACTTTAGCTCAACGTAAAGCATACGCCAAAAAAGCATTCCATACTTCTTCTAACTACGACACTGCAATCTTCAATTATTTCAATACTGAAGAACCGCTTAACGTATTTAAACAAAGTATCAGCAAAGCACAAATCTTAAGATATGGCGAGAACCCACATCAGCAAGGTGTGTTTTATGGCGATTTAGATGCAATGTTCACTAAATTAAATGGCAAAGAGCTTTCTTACAACAACCTTGTTGACGTTGATGCTGCTGTTGCATTAATTGACGAATTTGAGGCGCCTACATTTGCTATTTTAAAACATACAAATGCTTGTGGCGTAGCTTCAAGAACAAATCTTTTAGATGCCTGGAACGTAGCTTTAGCTTGTGATCCGGTTTCTGCATTTGGTGGTGTATTAATTGCCAACAGAGAGATTGACCTTGCTACAGCAACAGAAATTAATAAATTGTTCTTTGAAGTATTAATTGCTCCTTCTTATCAGCCTGAAGCTGTTGAGCTTTTTCGTGCTAAAAAGAACAGGGTAATTTTACAGAGAAACGATGTAGAATTGAGCAAAAAACAATTTAAAACTTTGTTAAACGGAGTTATTGAGCAGGATAAGGATTTAGTTATCGAAGGTCCGGATCAAATGACCGCTGTAACAGAAAAAGCACCTACTGCCCAGGAATTAATTGATCTGCATTTTGCTAATAAAATTGTAAAGCATACAAAATCAAACACCATTGTATTTGTTAAAAACGATCAGCTATTATCTAGTGGTGTTGGTCAAACTTCAAGAGTTGATGCATTAAAACAAGCAATTGTAAAGGCAGAGGCTTTCGGTTTTGACTTAAAAGGCTCTGTAATGGCTTCAGATGCATTTTTTCCGTTCCCTGATTGTGTAGAAATTGCTGCTGAAGCAGGAATTACTGCAGTTTTACAGCCAGGTGGCTCTATTAAAGATGCTGATTCTGTAAATATGGCTAATGAAAAAGGTATAACGATGGTTACTACTGGCATCAGACATTTCAAACACTAACTTTATTTGTCTCTCAATACAATAAAAAGACGTAGTTTTACATTACTATAGTACACAGAATTTTTAATACTTAAATTATCACCTATAAATGGGTCTATTTAATTGGTTTACACAAGAAGTTGCTATCGATTTAGGTACGGCAAACACCTTGATTATACATAATGACAAAGTAGTAGTTGATGAACCTTCAATTGTTGCTTTTGACAGACAAACAAATAAAATTATAGCAATTGGCAGGCAGGCCATGCAAATGGAGGGTAAAACCCACGATAACATCAGAACAGT
>Ga0065704_10001175_pt1 | contig 19085 bp, 15 predicted proteins | sample SwiRhicommuniRL2_FD_59091 | JGI IMG/M metagenome (GOLD analysis project Ga0065704, IMG submission 59091) | Switchgrass rhizosphere bacterial communities from Rose Lake, Michigan, USA - RL2 v2 (version 2) | ecosystem: Host-associated > Plants > Roots > Rhizosphere > Soil | place: East Lansing, MI
CACCATCTGCGCACGAACTCTTTGGATATGCAGTGCATCACGCGTTGCGAGCGCGCTTTTGCATCGAACGCGGCCGTTTCTGGCAGGCTGAGTACTGGATCAGCAGTATGCGCGATTGTGCCCTGAGCCTGGCTTGTCGTCGCCGCGGCCTCCCTGCCTATTACGGCCGAGGCTTTGATGATCTTCCTGCTGATGTGCGTGAGGCGTTCAACAGTACACTGGTTACTTCGCTGGAGCGGGATGAATTACTGCGCGCGCTTCGTCCCACGATTGAGGGATTATTGCGTGAAGCAGAAGAGGTTCGGAAATTGGCAGTAAAAGTCGAACCACATTTGCGAATGCTGACGGTTGAATGGGAACGCTAACTCCAGAATGACTGAACAAACCAAAGATAGGATTGCAGGCATTCTCGCCTTCCTGGCCGGGGTGTGTTGGTTCGCCTGGGCAGTTATCAATATCACGAGTGACGATGTACTCGAGCGCGCGGCTGCGGGATCATCTGCCACAACTGCGAACAGCCTGCTCACTGCTGGCTGGAATCTCCTTCTGGTTCCATCGGCCTTGCGTCTCCATAGCCATCTTCGGAATTCACACCCAAAGATTCTTTTGGCAGCGACGATTGCCGGCGTTCTCTCACTCACGCTCTGGGCCATAGGCGGATTTACTGGCGTTTCCCACAACCTTGAGACAGTTTATCTCATCCTGGGAACTGTCTGGCTGCTCAGCCTCGGGTTGAGTGCGGTAGAAAATTCACGTGCCTTCGCCTATCTCACTCTATTGGTTGGCACAATCACTTTGCTTGATGCTGTATTCAATCTGTTCGAGCCCATTCCATTTGCGGTTTATCTTCTGGCGGCACCCAAGCTGCCTCTCTCTGCGCTTTGGAGCCTGGTGGTCGGAGTTTTCCTCTTTCGCAAAAGCGTTGACAAAACGAACTAGCAGGGTGCGATCATCCGAAGTACCACAACTGAAGGAATGAACACCTCCTGTACGACATGCGACCACATATGAATTTTCCACAATGGGCGGCATTCCGTTTACTTATTGATTACTGAAATTGAGACTGCATCGCTTCTTAGTATTTCCCCATTTGAATTCACAGCTTGCGCCCACAAGCGATGTTCGCCAGTAGATAAACTCCACCAGGTTTGATAGGGTGGCGAAGCTAAAGTGGCGAGCAAATATCCATCCATCCAGATCGTGACCCGTGAGACTTCGCCTCCCACTGCGACTTCGATTTGCAGTTGCTGGGCAGAAGGATCGAAGTTTGGGTCAATGCGATAGGTGGTGTTGGGAGGTGGGGAGAGCAACGCCAGTTGATTTTGTTGCTTTGAAGTGTTTTCCAAGGCTTGCGAATAATCAATCAACAATGGTAGGCCTTGCAGACGTGCCCAGCTTTGTGCTTCGACGGGCAGGTCCAGGACAGTGATGGATTTGCGCCGGTCAATCGGAGTCAAATCATTGGCAATAGAATTTGTCAATGGATCGATCCAGACCTGTTGATAATAAGGATCAGTTTGAGCTGGCTCTGTCCCTGCAACGAACCATTCTTTATGAGTATGCTGACAGGCAGAAGTTGGGAGGAGGCCGGAGAGATCACATATTTCAATTTGAGTCAAACCATCTGGTCGTTCAAAAGGGTGATCCGGAATGCCCTGCAAAAGCTGGCGCATCACCTCGTTCCAGATGGGTGCCGCGCCAGTCAGGCCGGTGACATTATGCATGGCTTCGTACCCGCTGTTGCCCACCCATACTCCCACCAAAAGATCGGGGGTATAGCCAATCGTCCAGTTATCGTGGAAGTTGGTTGTCGTTCCGGTTTTGACCGCGGCGGTGCGATCCAGTTTCAGGGTGCTGTTCGGACCGAATCCAATGGTACGCGCCGAGTCGTCGCTGAGGATGTCGCTGATCAGCCAGGCGACGCGCGGGTCAACGATTTGGAGCGGTGGATTTCCAGCCGGCTTGTAAAGAAGGTTTCCATCCGCGTCGTGAATATCCAAAATGGAAGTATTGCCGGTGTAATAGCCTTTGTTCGCCAGCGCCGCGTAGGCTGTTGAAAGTTGGAGCAGGCTGATCTGCCCGCCGCCCAGCGCGAGGGATAGGTCATACTGCCCGGCATCACTTAATGAAGTGATGCCGAGACGATGGGCAAGATTGATTGCATTCTCAATGCCTACTTCCTGCAATGTTTTTACCGCGGGAATGTTCAGCGAAGAGCCAAGTGCTTCGCGTACGGCAACAGGTCCGTGCTCGCGGCTATCGTAGTTGACCGGGGTGTAAGGAGTCCCATCATGCGTGATGAATGTTGTGGACAGATCAAGGATCGAAGTGGCCGGAGTCCAGACGTTCGGTCGAGTCGGATCGAGTGCCAGGGCGTAGATAAATGGCTTGAAGGCAGAGCCGGTCTGTCGTGGAGAGGTTGCCATATCCAGTGCGCCATCGATGGACTCATCGAAATAATCCGCACTGCCGACGAGTGCCAGGATTTCGCCACTGTGTGGATCGATCACCACCAGCGCGGCATTGTTGACGTTGTGACTGATAGGAGCATCTTCATTCTTGAATTCTTCGATGTGTCGTTTCAAGGTGTCTTCCGCCAGACGCTGGTTATCAAAATCCAATGTGGTGCGCACAATTAGACTCTGGCGCGAGTTGAGTACTCCTTCAGAGATCAGCTTGTCAATTTGATCTTTGATGATCCAGATGAAGTGCGGCGCTTCAATCGGATAGGGCGAGGGGTTATAACTCATTGGGGTCATCTCCGCTCCGACGCGTTCCGCGTGTGAGATATAACCCTGTTTTTCCAGCAGGCCCAACACGATGACTTGCCTTTGCTTCGCCAGTTCGGGGTTTGTAAATGGATTATAGATGCCAGGCGCTTGAGGCAGCCCGGCGATCAGCGCGCATTCCGGCAATAACAATTCGCTGGCAGGTTTTCCAAAGTACGTTTGCGAGGCAGCTTCCACACCGTAGGCCATCCCGCCATAATTGATCTGGTTCAGATATAGTGCGAGGATTTCATCCTTTGACAATCTCTGAGTCATCTCCCAGGCGAGCAGCGCCTCACGCATTTTGCGCCGCAAGGTGCGAGACACCCTTTCATCCTGACTCATCAGCAGATTGCGAGCGACCTGTTGGGTAATTGTGCTTCCTCCCGCCAGGGTTTCGCCGCCCTTGATATTGATCCACAAAGAGCGAATGATGCCTGTGATATCAATGCCGGGATTTGTATAAAAATTCTTGTCCTCCACTGCAATCGTGGCTTCTTTGAGACACTGTGGAATGTTTTCAATGGATAGAACCGTATTCCGTCCGCCTACTTCTGGAAGAATTTCATACAACAAACGCCCATTCCGGTCTGTGATGCGGACACTGGGCGTCATATAGGTTTCTGGCAGGGCATTGACCGATGGCAGATCCCAAAAAATGTAAAGAAGCAATCCGGCAAAAAGAACCAGTCCAGCTCCAAGGAGCCTTGCAGGTTTGACCCAAAAGATACGCGGGATTGCGTTGATTTTCATCCTGAGAATATTAATGCAGAAAGCAGTCAGAAAGTTCCATAACGCTAGAGATCTGGCTGCATTCCAATTGTTTTGGAGTGTTTTCTAGTAAGGTGCGTTAACGAAGAGCATCCTCAACGACCTGTCGGACCGAAGCTGTATCGAGGTCTTTTTTGTCCAGGAACGCAATCGCCCCGGCGGACAATGCCTGTCGTCGGAATTCACGATCGGGGTAGGCGCTCATGAGTACCATGCGGGTCAGCGGAGATACATTTCGCAAGCGGCGCGCACATTGTATTCCATCTTCATCTTCCAGGACCACATCGATGAGCGCAAGTTGCGGCTGGATCTGTTCCCCCAGGCTCAGCGCCTCGGCCATATTCTCTGCTTCATAAATAAGGGAGGCTGGCGAAACCTTGCCAATCATCCGGCTGAGCTGTTGGCGGTAACGGGTGTTATCATCCACCAATAATACGGTGAGGTCGGGCCCAGTCTGAGGTAACTCTGTTTCAACCATATCCTGACCAGTCATCGCGAGCAATTCCGGGTGATGCAGGGCATAGTTGAGGGCCTTCATGCGGCTATCTACTCCCAGCACACGATATAAAGCCGTCAGGTGATTCTCTACTGTCTTAATGCTGAGATTAAGAGTCAGTGCAATGCTGCGGTTGTCAATCCCCTGGCTAAGCAGCCGCAGCAATTCACGTTGACGACGAGTCAGCCAGGGAACTGTGGATGAGGAGCGCAGGGATGGGCGGCTGGTGAGTCGATCGATCAACACCCCGGAGATCCAGCGATCTCCATTCAGAATCCTTTGAGCGGCCAGTTGTAAATCAGCCAGAGGCTGATCCTTCATGTGATATCCATCCACACCGGCTTTGAGCAAACCAACCACATATGTTTCCTCGTTATAGGCGCTCACGATCAGGATTTTTAAGCTCGGGTGCTCCGCTTTAATCTGCTGAACGGCTGTAATTGGTTCAAAATCCGGCATGCTGGCATCCAAAATAAGCAAATCAGGATTGAGGCGCGGAATGGCATCCAACAATTCCCTGCCGTTACCAACCTCGCCAATGATCTCAAGATCAGGTAGGGCTTCCAGAGCGTGCCTTAACCCCGCGCGTACCACAGTGTGATCATCGGCTAATAGAACTCGGACAGTTGACATAAAGTGATTATCCCGCAAATGCAAATAACTGAACAGTAAGTAATTCATCACCTGATCTTAAGTACATCTGTCATACTGAGAAGATGCTTCTCATACCTGACTCTCACACGTATTCAGAGAAATCGGGTTAAAATCATCTTGTGACTACGCAACTCCTGCAGGTGAAAAACCTATCGAAAAACTTTGATCGATTGCCGGTCCTCAAGGATGTGACATTTTCACTCGCGCCTGGAGAAGTGCTGGGACTTGTGGGTCGCCAGGGCGCCGGCAAGTCAACATTGCTGCATCTGATCAGTGGGACGATGGCACCTTCTGCGGGAACGATTGATTTTGATGGCGCCGCTCGTCGCTTTTCGAATCGTATGCAGGCTCAAAAGCTGGGTATAGAGACCGTCTATCAGACGTCCGGTCCGATTAATCGATTCGACATCAACAACAATCTCCACTGGGATCGGGAATTAGGTGTTCAAACAGCTCGTCAATCGTCCGGTCTAGTGGAACGGGAAGATGCTGCTTATAACATCTTGTTGGGTCGTGAAATCACCAAGGGCTCCATCCTTAAGATCATTGATTGGAAGAAAATGGTCGATATTTCTCGGAGATTGTTGGCGGAGTTTGACTTGCCTCCTGAGATTGCACAGGAGCAGGCCCGCAATCTCTCTGACGAGCAACGACAGGTACTGATGCTAGCGCGTGCGTTTTATCAGCCTTGTCGTCTCTTACTCCTCGATGACATTATTCCCGCGCTGAGTTTCCAGCGCCAGATCATCCTGTTGGATAAGCTCAAAAAACTGGCTGCGCAGGGAACGTCCATCATCATTATCAGTGATGATCTCAAGCATCTGTTTACTGTAACGGATCGAATCCTTGTATTGTATGAGGGGCGATTGGTAGCTGACCGCCGTACTGCCGAATCGGTGCCGCGAGAAATTGTTGAATTAATTGTTGGATCCTCCCGCCAGGAACATGTCTCTCCACTGATTTGGGCCCTGGAAAGTTATCATAACGCTCAACAACAAACGGAAGAATTGCGTCGCACCCAGGTGTCATTGCAGGAAAGCCTGGAGGCGCGGAATTCTCTCAACCGACAACTGGTGGAACGTTTGCGCAATCAGCTTGGCGCGCTTGACCAATTGAATGCTGCCTTGCAAGCCACACAGCGGCGACTGATTACGGAGCGGGAGGATGAACGCAAAGCCCTGGCGCGCGAATTGCATGACCAGGTCATCCAGGATCTGCTGGGTCTAAATTATCGCCTGGAGGAAGTGGAAGACGATGAAAAGTCATCGCTCCTGCAAAAGGAGGTTTCTTCCATCCGGCAGAGCATTCGAGATGTGGTGAATGAGTTGCGTCTGATCTGCAGCGACTTGCGCCCGCCAACAATCGATCATCATGGACTTTCAGGTGCAATCGATTCGCTGGCGCATGAATGGGCGGAACGCAATGATATCCAGCTTCACTTGGAGATCGACCCGGCCTTGGGACGTATGCCCGAAACGATCGAATTATCAGTGTTCCGTATCGTGCAGGAGGGGCTGAGTAATGTCCGGAAGCATGCAGCTGCACAGCATGTTCGGATTTCACTGCAGCGAACCTCGTCCGCCAGCCTGTTGGTGCGTTTGGAAGATGATGGTCGCGGGCTGGCTGCGCCGGCCGATCTGGCATCCTTTTCTGTCAGCAAACATTTCGGTCTGGTGGGGATCAGTGAACGAGTCGCGCTCCTGGGTGGATTGATGAATATCGAGTCTTCCAAAGGGGGCGGAACCATTCTACAAGTTGAAATCCCAAGCCCTTATCCAACCGTGGCATAGTTCAATTCGGGACTTAAAAAGGTGTTGACAGCAAGAAACGGGAATTTGGGGGATTTCCCCTAATAAAAAAAGGGGTTTTTGACGTGGAATGGGGGACTTGAGTACTGACATACGCTCTAAAAAAATATAAAATGATACAAGTCAACTCTCGATGAAATGTCCAGTCAATTCTTACGCCGAATTGTTCACTTCGTCGAATGTCCATAAAGTTCAAATTCAATAATCGTTATTAGGTCTTCAGGATTTGCACGCCAGAGTTTGCCCTGGTGTACCTGTGTTGCGCAATTTTTAAGGGTCTCTTGAATAAGAAAGGAAAGCTGTAAGAACATACCAACTCTCTAAATGACCGTAAGGTCTAAAGACACAATTGCACTTCTCGCAAGTTGCGAGAGAAAGTTAACTTTGTTATTCCTTCACTCGTCCATAGGATCTATGCTGCAATATGTTGGTTTGCCTTCCATTGAAGATCGATTGCTGAAAGCGAAGTGCTCTGTTCTCCGTGAACGGAATGTTTCGCTTTTTTGTTTTTCATGTCCAGCCTTTGAAAGGAGGTGATCAGCAAGGTTATTTGTTTGAATCCATCTGGAACGTCATTTAAGAAAACTATCAAGCAAGGAGAAGAAAACATGTCTAAGAAAGTCCTATATACCCTGATGAGCTTAATCTTCGTGGCAATGCTGTTACTCTCAGCCTGTGGTACACCGGCCGCGCCTGCGACCCAGGCCGCGACCGAGGCCCCGGCAGGCGGCGGGAAGATTCCAGTGGGAATTGTTCTGCCGACGAAGGATGAGCCGCGCTGGTTGCAGGATCAGGCGGTCTTCCAGAAGGCGGGCTACGAACCGCTGTTCAGCCAGGGCGATAGCGCGAAGGAAAAGGCGAACGTCGAAACGCTGATCAGCCAGGGCATCAAAGTATTGATCATCTGCCCGCAGGATGCGAGTGCAGCAGCAGCAGCAGCGGAAGAGGCGCGAGCGGCTGGTATCAAGGTGATTTCGTATGACCGCTTGATCCGCGACACGGAGGCGGTAGATTACTATGTGACGTTCGACAGCTTTGCGGTCGGAGCGGCGTGGAGCCAGTTCCTGATCGACAAGGCTGGTTCGACGCAGGGCAACAACCTGTATCTGTATGCCGGTGCGGCTTCGGACAATAACGCTTTCATCTTCTTCGAGGGCGCGTGGGAAACGATCCAGCCGAAGATCGCCGATGGCACGTTTGTCATCAAGAACTCGAGCGAAGCTGTGGCACTGAAGGATAAGCCGAAACTCACTCGAGATGAAGAGGCCAAGATCATTGGACAGGTGACGACCAACTGGGACTTCAACACAGCCAAGAACCTGGCCGAATCCAACCTGACTGTGGCGCAAGCTGCCGACAAGGGCACGGTCTTCATCGTGGCGCCAAACGATGGCACGGCGCGTGCGATTGCCGATGCCTTTGCGGCGGACAAGGATGTGAAGACGTACTATGTGACGGGTCAGGATGCCGAGAAAGCCTCAGTGCAGTACATCATTGACGGCAAGCAGTCGATGACGGTCTTTAAGGATGTCCGCACCTTGGCGGCGGATGCCGTCACCGCGGCTCAGGCCTTCGTCTCGGGCAGCACCCCGGAGCAGACCACGACTTACAACAATGGCAAGGTCGACGTTCCAGCCAAGCCATCCGCGATCGTGACCGTCACCAAAGACAACGTCAAGGCCGCACTGATCGACTCAGGCTATTACCAGGCCAGCGACTTTACCGGATTACCATAGTGAATGAATAGCAGATAGTCAATACAAGAATAGTGATGGGCTAAGCCCACACTATTCTTGTATATCCTTGTATAATTTATATATCTATTTTGCATTTCTTCTGTTGAGCTGGAGTTGCCGATGAGTACCCCCATATTGGAAATGAAAAACATTACCAAAGAATTCCCTGGGGTGAAAGCCTTGAACAACGTGAGCTTTCGCGTCGCCGAGGGTGAGATTCATTGTCTGGTCGGCGAGAACGGGGCGGGCAAATCCACCCTAATGAAGGTTTTGAGCGGAGTGTATCCGCACGGCACTTATGCGGGAGACATCATTTTCGGCGGACAAGTGCAGAAATTCACCAGCATTCGTGACAGCGAAAAAGCCGGCATTGCTATCATCTATCAGGAGCTCGCGCTCGTCCCGCAAATGATGATCTATGAAAACATATTCCTCGGCAATGAGATTCGTAAGGGCCTGGTCGTCAACTGGAATGAAACCATCAAAAGAGCCACTGAGGCGCTGAAGAAAGTCAGGCTTGATGTAAACCCCGCGGTGAAAGTCAAGGATTTGGGTGTGGGAAAGCAGCAATTGGTTGAGATCGCCAAAGCGCTGAGCCGCGAGGTCAAATTACTTATCCTGGATGAGCCGACCGCGGCACTAAACGAGGACGACTGTGACAACCTGCTGGAATTGATCCGTGGTCTCAAGGAACACGGCGTTACTTGCATCTTGATTTCACACAAGCTAAGAGAAGTCATCAAAATTGCCGACTCGGTTACGGTCTTGCGGGATGGCAAGACCATCTGCACCTTGGATGCCCACAAAGGCGAAGTGTCTGAAAATGTGTTGATCAAGCACATGGTCGGGCGTGAGATCGACAATATTTATCCACCACGCCAACACAAACCCTCTGAGGAGGTTGTGCTTGAGGTTAAAAACTGGAATGCTTATGATCCAACCCTCGGAAGGGCAATCCTCACGGATGTCAATTTCAACGTGAAAAAAGGTGAGATTGTAGGCTTTGCAGGTCTGATGGGGTCGGGCCGCACGGAGCTGGCTTTGAGCCTGTTCGGTAATCCCAAGGGCTATAGGATCGACGGCGAATTGCTCGTCAAGGGCAATGGGTTGCATTTCGCACATCCGCATAATGCGATAGAAGCCGGTGTAGCCTATGCAACAGAGGATAGAAAGGCTGCCGGCCTGATTCTGATCCAGGATGTGAAGCAGAACATCACCCTCGCCAACTTACAGGAAATAGCTGAGCGAGGCGTCGTTAACAACAATGCCGAGGTTAAAGTTGCCAACGAGTACAAGACTAGTCTCAATATCAAAACACCAAGTGTTGAGCAGAAGGTTTCCAATTTGAGCGGCGGCAACCAGCAGAAAGTGTCGGTAGCCAAATGGTTGTTTGTCAAACCCGATGTGTTAATACTGGATGAGCCGACGCGAGGCATTGACGTCGGTGCGAAATTTGAGATTTATACGATTATGACTCGGCTGGTACAGCAGGGTATGAGCATCATCATGATATCGTCCGAATTACCTGAGGTTTTGGGGATGAGCGATCGCGTGTACATCGTTTCCTCCGGCAAAATCGCTGGCGAGCTGCCAATCGAAGAAGCGACTCAGGAAAAAATCATGCAACTGGCAACAAACTATTGAGGAGGCTCAGCATGTCGTTCATCGCTGAATTGCAGAAAATATTACGGCAGAATATCCGAGACTATGGCATGTTTATTGCCCTGTTCGTTATTATGGCGATCTTTACGGTCACCACGAAAGGCCTTTTCATCTCGTCGAGAAATATCAGCAACCTGTTGAATCAAACAGGCTATATCGCTGTCCTGGCAGTTGGCATGACGCTGGTCATTATCATCCGGCACATTGATCTGTCGGTAGGCTTTCTCTCAGGCTTCCTCGCCGCGATTGCAACAATCGCCATGGTTTCCTGGCACTGGGGAGTCTTTGCAGTCATACCGCTGGCGCTTGCGCTTGGCGTAATCGCAGGGCTTATCACCGCTTTTTTGGTGGCGCAGTTGGGAATTCCAGCCTTTGTGGCAACACTGGGCGGCTGGCTGGCTTACCGGGGAGCATTGCTTCTTGCACTTGCTGGTACGGGCACGATCATTATTCCAGACGAGACCTTTAATGCTATTGGCAATGGCTATATTCCCGACATTTTTCCTCCCGACACTGGGCCCTTACCGGGAGTCCACAAGCTAACGCTGTTCCTCGGATTAGTGACGATCGTGCTGTATATCATCGGCGAAATCAACGGCCGCAGACAAAAGCAGGCTTACAACTTTGAAGTGCTGACAAGCAATATATTCATTCTTCAATTGGTCTTTGTATCGGCATTGCTCGCTGCCATCACCTGGGTGCTGGCAGGCTACAATGGCCTCTCATGGACTGTGGTGATCGTCCTGGTTGTGGTTGGAGTCTATCATTTTATTACGACACAGACGGTCCTCGGCAGACATATTTACGCGATGGGTGGAAATCCAGAGGCAGCTCAGTTGAGCGGCGTCAACGTGAAGAGACTTACCTACATCGTTTTCGGTTCGATGGGAATGCTTTCCGCTTTGGCAGGCATTTTGTTCGCGTCTCGCCTGCGGTCCGCTACACCGACGGGAGGAACTCTGTTTGAACTGGACGCCATCGCGGCCGCTTTTATCGGTGGTGTATCACCAGCTGGCGGCATCGGTACGGTCATGGGGTCGCTCATCGGTGCGTTGGTTTATATGTCACTGACGAGCGGCATGAACTTGATGGGCATTGATATTTCGCTTCAGTACGTCGTTAGGGGCCTGGTGCTTGCGGCTGCCGTGATCTTTGATGTGACGACTCGCGGGCGTGGGAAATAGCTTTTTGACTCATTGCCAATAGACCAATAGAGATAAAAAGTCATCTTTAACCTTGATTCTCTCTAGAATCTGAATAATTGCGAAACATGACTCACCCCGAAATTAAGGAAGGGGGGAATGAGGGCGAAAGTCAAGCCTGCCGTCGAGGGGATTCAAAAGCCATTTCGGATTTAGTAAAGCGCAGGGACACTTCAATCTGCCAGCGTCTGGCATACGCAAAGATGATTTTCCAGGCTTGTTCAGGATTGGAAACCGATTCAGTCGTCATGCGATACCAAGGCTTGCGTCCATAGCCTGGGCGGGAGATCACCAGAAAGAGTTGGCGATCATCATCAGATAAACAAACAGGGAAAGCAATGACTCCTGTCTTGCGATAACAGCGTCTACGGCATCCCAAATCAGGCGATATTCCCAGGAGCGTTTGCCACGTGAAATCTTCCAAACTTCGTGTTTGCGACCATCCGGTCCGATGAGGTGGTAACTTTTGTTCCAGCATAGGGTAAAACGAAGATGATGATTGAGTGCCAGGGTCGTCCACGGACTGCCTGCGAAGCCGCGATCCCAGATGTGAATGACCTTTCGAGCCCATAGTTTGGCTACTTTCTTGAGGATTTTGCCTTCTTCCTCCCGTTTTTGGCTGACTTTTTCACCTCCGGTCGTCCACCAACACAAATGCCCCAGACCTGGCGCACCTTTCAAGCCTGTGACCAAGATCTGCAACCAGTTGAAACCCGGCACAAAGATCGGACGATTTATGGGTGGATTGAAATACCCCGGCTTAATCCGCTTCATGCGTGCCGCGTTCGTTGAATGCACAGCACACAATCCTTCTGCCTTCAGACTCTCCGACTTTTCCAGCACACTTTCATCCCAGATCACATGGGCTGTCTCCTGGTTGTTCAGCAGTTCCTGAATTTTCTTACTGGCTTGCCTCCACAAATACTTCAAGATCACTTCGCTGTCCCACTTCAGTGAATGTAATAAGCTGGCTATCCTTTTCACACCAGCCGGCCCTCGCTCACCACCCATCAAGTGATCACCCAATTCACTCAACAGCTATCCATTATTTCGATTGCGGTGCATCAGGATCACCAGCACCAGATCCAACAAGGTCTTCACTAACCGACGATCGAGTCTCTTATGCAGCTCTTCCAAAAACGGCTTGAGATATTCCCAACACCGATTTTCCATTCCCAGACCTCTTGCCTTTTCTCCCGTTTGTTTGTACTCTTATTCATGAACAGATCTCCTGGTTCGTTTGTGCTCTTCACACAAAACTCTACCAGAAGGTCTGTTCCTTTGTCTATTTCACCCCTCTCTGAGATTCAGGGTTAATCATGTTTCACTTGTTTAAAATCAACTACTCCGAAAAAACCATTTCTTAAAAAAAGTTGACTTTTCGATCTGGATATGCAATAATGGCGGTATCGTTACCGGTAACGATACCGCCATTATTGCACTTTTCAGAGGACTCGAAATGCGGAAGACCAGACAGACGGTGACAATTCAGGATGTTGCAAAGACGGCGGGCGTTTCCGTATCCACTGTATCGCGGGTCTTGAATGGCAAGGTGGATGTTGCGAGCGAAACACAGGACCGCATCCGTTCGGTGATCGATGATTTGGGGTATACAACCAACCTTGCCGCCAGAAGCATGCGAAGTTTTAAAAAGAATATGGTTGGGTTGATCATGCCAGATATTGCCTATCCATTCGCCATCGAGGTAATGAAAGGGGTGAACCGGGCGATTGCAGAATCTGAGTTTGATCTATTGGTTTATACGACCGGAGATGTACGCAAAAGCGGCAGAGCTTCTCATGAGCAAAAATATGTTTCCCTTCTCAGTAATTCCATAACAGATGGAGTGATTATTGTCGCACCGGTGACCGGAGCGTTCTCGACCGATGCGCCAATTGTTTCCATTGACCCCCTGATGAGTGACCCAAATTACCCCTCCGTTCATGCAACAAACTATCAGGGTGCCACGGATGCGATGAATTATCTTCTTGGTTTGGGACATACACGAATTGGTTTTATTAGTGGACGCGCTGAATTGGAAAGTTCAAATCGCCGCTTGAAAGGTTATCGTGATGCAATTAAAAAGGCGAGTCTTTCGATCGATGAGAAACTGATCGCTTCCGGCGATTACACCACAGAGACGGGTGCAAAATGCGCCCATGAATTGCTTTCAGGTGACAATCCGCCCAGCGCCATATTTGCCTCCAATGACCAGGCAGCCATGGGTGTTTTTCAGGTGGCTCAGGAAATGGGGATACGCATCCCGCAGGATCTCTCCCTGATCGGTTTCGACAACATTATGGAATCGAAATACATGAGACTGACCACTGTGGATCAATTCATTTCTGAGATGGGTTTTGTCGCAACACAAATTCTGATAAAGCTCATCAATGGCGAGGCCCTTGATTCGCAGACTTATCAAATGCAAACCCAGCTTGTCATCCGGAATTCCTGTCAGGAATTTATCGAAAATGGATGAATCAACAGAGCGGCAGCAGAATAATCTTCAGAGAATTGGATTGGAAAGGAGGTGAGAACAGTATTGTTTTAAAAATAAATAGCAGGCCTTCTCTTCGACCCTGAACAGATGGAAGGAAGACCTGCGCCTTTGTGAGGAGGTTTCCTCCACACTTCGCTAGTATAACCTACGAAAAATAGATAAGGAGAAGAAATGTCCCGCAAGATTTACATGATCTTGAGTGTTTTGCTCATCGTCTCGTTTGCGCTGACTGCATGCGGCGCGCCTGCAACCCCTGCCGCTCCGGCTGCAACCGAGGCTCCCGCTCAACCTGCGGCCACCGAAGCTCCAGCCGCAACCGAAGCACCGGCAGCTACAGAAGCGCCCGCTGCTGAACCTGTTACCATTACCTGGTGGCACATCACCACCAAGGACCCCGGTCTCTCAGACTGGAAAAAGATGGCCGATGATTACATGGCCGAACATCCGAATGTGAAGATTGAGATCACCGTCCTTGAAAATGAAGCCTTCAAGACCAAACTTACCACCGTACTACAGTCAGGCGATCCCCCGGATATCTTCCAAAGCTGGGGCGGTGGCTCGTTCAATCAACAAGTCGAAGCAGGTCTGCTGAAGGATATCACCGCAGACCTCGATGCTGATTCTGCCTGGAAGGATAGCTTTGCCCCCGGTGCTCTGGGCGTTTACAGCTATCAGGGCAAGAACTATGGAGTGCCCTGGGATATGGGCATGGTCGGTTTCTGGTATAACAAGGACCTGTTTGCGCAAGCCGGGATTGACGCCCCTCCCGCCACCTGGACGGATTTCCTCGCCGACGTGAAGAAACTAAAAGAGGCCGGCATCACCCCGATCTCCATCGGTGAAGGGGATAAGTGGCCTGGCATGCATTTCTGGAACTACCTTGCCACTCGCATCTGCGGACAGAAGGGCTTTGATGCCGCCATGGATCGCTCGGGTTCCTTTTCAGATCCCTGTTTCGTTGAAGCTGGCCAGAAACTCCAGGAATTGGTTGCCCTCCAGCCTTTCCAGCCGGGTTTCCTGACTGCAATCCATGACGATATGCAGGCGACCTTTGGCAATGGCAAAGCGGCTATGGAGCTCTCCGGACAGTGGGCTCCTTCTACAGAGAAAGCCAACAGCGCGGACCAGAAGGGCGTCGCGAACCTGGGTATGTTCGGCTTCCCGGCAGTTGACGGTGGCGCCGGCGCAGGGACGGATGTCGTCGGTGGTGGCAATGGCTTTGCGATCGGTAAGAACGCCGAACCTGAAGCGGTTGACTTTGTTAAGTATCTGACCAGTGTGCAAAATCAAACCATTATCGCCAAGAATGGCTCGGGCATTCCAGTGGTTAAAGGTGCTGAATCAGGGCTGACCGATCCCAACATGCTGCAGGTCCAGAGCACCTTTGCGGCTGCGAATTACTTCCAGCTCTACTACGATCAGTTCCTGCCCCCGGCGACCGGCTCTGTCCTGAATGACTCTGTCCAGACCATCTTTGCAGGATCAGGGACACCGGAAGATGTGGCAAAGGCGGTTGAAGATTCGTTTGCCTCAGAATCGCAGTAACTTCTTCAATGTTACAGACCTGACAGGTTCTAGAGACCTGTCAGGTCTCCTTCACTAAGGAGCATTCTTTGTCACTTCCCGCCATTCCAAACATTCTGAAATTGAAGCGTGTAATGCGTACTCCCCGTCGCCTCCAGGATACGCTGCTGATTGCTCTTTTCCTGTCGCCAGCCTTAATTCTTTTTCTGCTCTTTGTTATCTATCCCATTTTTCGCTCGATGTATTTCAGTACCTTCAATTGGAATGGCCTGGGACCCGCTGTAAAATTCGTCGCGTTGCGCAATTTTGTGCAGATCCTTACAGACAAGGTGTTTATTAAGGCAATTGGGAATGTTCTACTGATCGTTGCCTTCTCGCTGGGATTGCAGTTGCCTTTAGCACTGGGATTGGCAGTCATGGTAGGACGCGAGCTTCCGGGACGTGGCCTGTTCCGGACCTTTTTCTTTCTGCCCTATGTTCTGTCGGAAGTGAACGTCGCGATCATGTTCCTGCTGCTCTACAATCCCGACCCGGAGCGCGGCTTGCTCAACGCGATTGTCGTTCGCCTGGGTGCCGCGCCCATTGGCTGGCTCAGCGATCCGCATATTGCTTTGTTCTCGATCTTTCTGGCCCTCACCTGGAAGTACTTTGGCTTTCATATGCTCTTGTATCTGGCGGGACTCCAGAACATCCCCATAGAACTGGAAGAGGCTGCCCGGATCGATGGTGCAAATAGTTTTCAGAATTTTTGGTACATCACGCTGCCTTTATTGGGCAGCACCATCCGGACCTCCGTGTATCTCTCGGTGCTGGGTAGCCTGCAACAGTTCATCCTTGTCCAGGTCATGACCAAGGGTGGACCGGTCAATGCCAGTGAAACATTGGCAACATATATGTATCGTTTTGGCTTTGTCCGCTTTCAGCTCGGCTATGGCTCCGCCGTGGCGCTCTATATGTTCTTCTTCTGCCTGATCTTTTCACTGATCTATCAGCGCCTGACGCGCCGACCCGATTACTTGACGGGATTATGAAAAGGATCCATTCATGACAACTTCCCACCCTATCTCGCGTCGGGCCCAAAAGTTCCTGGTCAGGTTTGTTCAGTATTCGCTTCTCACTATTGTTGTATTGGTCATCCTTGTACCGCTCCTGATCCTGGTCTTTGGCAGCCTCAAGACCACCGGTGAAATGTACTCTCATCCATACGCGATCCCCAACCCGCTGCACTGGGAAAACCTCTGGACGATCGTGAGCGCCCCCACCTTCTGGCGCATGTTACGCAATAGCTTAATCCTTATGGTGGGAACAACAACCGGCGTGATCTTTGTCTGCGGTCTGGCAGCCTTTGTTTTTGCACGCCTGGAATTCAGAGGCAAACCTTTCTTCTTCAACCTGTTTACGTTGGGGTTGATGTTCCCGATCACGGTTGCCATCTTGCCGGTCTATTTGGTACTGCGCCAGGTCACGGATATGGGCCTCCAATTGATCGACAGTCTTGTAGGCGTGGTGCTGGTGCAGATCGCCTTCAATATCTCCGGCAATGTCCTGATCCTGCGTGGTTTCTTCACCGCCATCCCAGCCGAATTGCAGGATGCGGCATACATCGACGGCTGTAATAACTTTGATTTTTTCTGGCGCATTCTGCTTCCGCTGGCGCGTCCGGCCCTGGCGGCGGTCGCGGCACTGACGATGATCGTCAGTTGGAATGATTTGCTTACCCCTCTGATCGTCTTGAACAGCGATAAGCTTTGGACGCTGCCCCTGGGCACGATGCAATTCCAGGGTCAATACGCCACGGATTTGGCACTGGTCTCTGCCTTTGTGGCTGTCTCTGCCATTCCTACTGTCATTTTTTATCTTTTCGCCGAGCGACAGATTATCTCAGGCCTTACGGCCGGTGCTGTAAAAGGGTAGACTTCATTCACGATTTTCGATGAGATCTCAACTTTATGCACTTGTCAGACTTGTATTCACGGCTTCCATCATAGTGAGCTGCAGCTCTGCGCCGCAGCGGGTGGGCGCTGCTCAGAGTGGGAAGTACAGGAATTTATTTAAGGAATACTTAGGAAAGAAGGATGCCGACATCCAGGCCAAACTGGACAGTGCCTGGGATCAACTTTTCTATGGCAAGGACGATTCCGAGCGCGTTTATTATCCGATTGGCGAGGATATGGCTTATATCGAAGATACTGGCAACGGCGATGTTCGGAGCGAAGGCATATCATACGGCATGATGATCGCCGTGCAACTGAATAAGCAGGACCAATTCAATCGCCTCTGGAAATGGGCAAAGACCTATATGTACCAATCGGAAGAACCTTACAAAGGGTATTTTGCCTGGCATTGCACGCTCGACGGAGAAATATTGGACTCCAATCCCGCCCCGGATGGCGAGGAGTGGTTTGCGACCGCGCTGCTCTTTGCCTCAGCTCGTTGGGGGAACGACGAAGGAATCTTCGATTATCAAGCCCAGGCTCAGGAAATTCTCCACACGATGCTGCACAAAGGAGATTCCAAAATTGGCCCGCTGAAAGACATGTTCAACCCGGAACACAAGCAGATTGTTTTTGTACCGATCCCTGGCAGTAATTCGAATTTTACCGATCCCTCCTATCAACTGCCGGCGTTCTATGAGCTATGGGGGCGCGCCGTAGACCAGGACAGCGAATTCTGGATCGAAGCCGCGCAAACCAGTCGTGATTTCTTCAAAAAAGCTGCCCATCCGCAAACCGGGCTTATGCCTGATTATGCCAACTTCGATGGAACTCCCTATGGCACGGATGATCATAAAGATTTTCGCTTCGATGCCTGGCGCACGCTGTCCAACGTTGCCGTGGACTATGCCTGGTTTGCTTCCGATCCCTGGCAGGTGGAACAATCCAACCGGGTCTTGAACTTTCTTGCTTCCCAGGGAATGGACTCGTATCCAAATCAATTTGCTGTGGATGGGACCCCGCTTTCGAGCGACCATTCCGCTGGGCTGGTTTCGATGGCGGCCGTTGCAGCCTTGTCCGCAGATCGTGAGATCGGCAAACCATTTGTGCAGGCCCTCTGGGATGCACAAATTCCTGCTGGCAAATGGCGTTATTACGATGGTATGTTGTACATGCTGGGATTGCTGCATGTCAGCGGCAATTTTAGGATTTATACACCTCAATAAGCTGGTGAATGTATTTCAAAGGAGCCCTTCATGCGTGCCACGAGCACATCGGAAAAACTTTCATACGTAGATACATCCTTGTCTTTTGCGGAACGCGCAAAGGATTTAGTGGGGCGTTTGACCCTCGATGAAAAAGTAAGTCTGATGAATCACCCGGCGCGGGGTGTGCCACGCTTGAACATCCCTGCCTACAACTATTGGAGCGAGGCGTTGCATGGTGTAGGTCGCAACGGACGCGCCACGGTCTTCCCGCAGGCGATCGGTATGTCAGCAACCTGGGACAAAGAATTGATCCAGCGAGTTGCCTCGGCGGTCGGCGATGAAGGACGGGCGAAATATCATGCCGCGCTGCGTCGTAACGGCTATACCGATCAGTACCAGGGACTCAACTTCTGGGCGCCGAATGTGAACATTTTCCGCGATCCGCGTTGGGGACGCGGTCAGGAGACGTGGGGTGAAGATCCGTTCCTGACGGGGGAGATGGCCTCCGCGTTCGTGCAGGGTTTGCAGGGCGATCATCCCAAATATCTCAAAGCCGCGGCGTGTGCCAAGCATTATGCTGTCCATTCCGGGCCGGAAAAGGATCGTCACGTCTTCAATGCGATTGTAACAAAACGTGAGTTGTACGATACGTATCTGCCGGCCTTCAAAAAACTGGTCACGGAAGCAAAAGTTGAGTCTGTCATGGGCGCGTATAACCGCACTCTCGACGAGGTCTGTTGTGCCAGCCAGCTTTTGATCAAGGACATTTTGCGCGGAGATTGGGATTTCCAGGGGCACTTCGTCTCGGACTGTGGAGCCTTA
>Ga0065704_10070619_pt1 | contig 19024 bp, 17 predicted proteins | sample SwiRhicommuniRL2_FD_59091 | JGI IMG/M metagenome (GOLD analysis project Ga0065704, IMG submission 59091) | Switchgrass rhizosphere bacterial communities from Rose Lake, Michigan, USA - RL2 v2 (version 2) | ecosystem: Host-associated > Plants > Roots > Rhizosphere > Soil | place: East Lansing, MI
TCAAAAGGCACGATCCGGCACGACCGCCTGACGCCGGCGGCACAAGCACCGACCGCACCCGCCGTTCGCTGCGCCTCGAACTTCCCCCGGCGTAAGCCCGCATTCGCCAGCGGGGGTTTACGCGTGCCTGCGATGCGCGTGCCTGCGGGCAGCAGTCCTCCGCTTCCCGGATCACCGCTGCCGATTGCCACAGCGGCGGGCGTGTGTTGAACTGCCGCGATGAAGCCAGCGACATCTTGCCCGTTTAGCCCTCTGTACCCCCGCTTCTCTACGGGGCCGCGCGCATGAGCGTGCTGGCGCGGCGCGGATTTCTGGGCGGCGCGGCGGCGCTCGGCGTGGCGGCGGCTACGGGGGCGAAGGGGGCCGAGACATCAAGCGCCGCCGCGCTGGCGCAGACGTGCCAGCCGCTCACCGGGCTTACGTTCGACGATGCCGAGCAGCAGCAGATGCTGGGCGCGGTCGATGACATAGTGGAGCGCGCGCGGGCGATCGCGGCGCTGGAGCTGGACAATGCGCTGTGCCCTGCCGAACTGTTCGATCCGCGCCTGCCGGGCTGGCAGCCGCGCGCCCCGCTTGCGGCAGCCACGACCACGCCCGCGCTGCCGCCCCTGCCGAAAGACGCTGAGGACATCGCGCTCGCGCCGGCATGGCAGCTCTCGGCGTGGATCAGGAACGGCAGGCTCACCGCGCGCCGGCTCACCGAGATCTACCTGCAGCGGATCGCGGCGCGGGCTGGGCGGCTGGAATGCGTCGCCGCGCTTATGGCCGATGCCGCGCGCGCCGAGGCGGACGAGCGCGACCGCGAACTGGCGGCGGGCAAATGGCGCGGGCCGCTCCACGGACTGCCCTATGGCCTGAAGGACCTGATCGACACGGCGGGCGTGCAGACCGCGTGGGGCGCCGAGCCCTACAAGGAACGCGTGCCCGAAAGGGACGCCGTCATCGTCACCCGCCTGCGCGAGGCAGGCGCGGTGCTGCTGGCCAAGACCACCTGCGGCGCGATCGCCTATGGCGACATCTGGTACGGCGGGCGCACGCGCAATCCGTGGAACGTGGAGGAAGGCTCGTCCGGCTCCTCGGCCGGCAGCGCGGCGGCGGTGGCGGACGGGCTGTGCGCCTTCGCCATCGGCACCGAGACGATGGGCTCGATCGTCTCGCCCTCGGCCCGCTGCGGCACGGTGGGCCTGCGCCCCACGTTTGGGCGCGTGCCGCGCAGCGGGGCGATGGCGCTGTGCTGGTCGCTCGACAAGATCGGCGTGCTCGCCCGCGACCCGCGCGATACGATGCCGGTGCTTGCCGTCATGCACGGCAGCGACGGCGCCGATCCCTGCGCCAGCGACGTCGCGCTGGCATCTCAGCCCGCCATCCAGCCCGGCGCGATCACCATCGGCTACCGCCCCGAATGGTTCGAGAAGGGCACGCCCGCCGACAAGGCCGCGCTGCAGGCCGCGCGCGCGGCGGGTTTCCGCCTCGTCGAAGTGACGATGCCCGACATCGACCTGGCCCAGCTCGGCGGCATCGTCGTGCTGGAGGCCGCCGCCGCGTTCGAGGAACTGACCGCGAGCGGCAAGGACGACCAGATGAAGTGGCAGGACGCCGCCGCCTGGCCCAACTCATGGCGCGCCGCGCATTTCGAGGTCGCGGTGAACTACATCCAGGCCCAGCGCCTGCGCCGCAAGCTGATGCACGCCTTCGCGCAAACCATCGCCGGCGTCGACGCCATCCTCCACCCCAACGGCGCCGGCGGCCTGCTGCCGATCGGCAACCACTGCGGCTACCCGGCGCTGGTGCTGCCCGCCGCGCTGTTAGACCAGCCCACCCGCACCGGCTTCACCTCCTACGTCGCCCCCGCCGACATCGAACCCGGAGCGGCGCTGCACAAGGTGCCGTTCGGCGTGACGCTTACCGGGCATCTGTACGACGAGGGACGCCTCACCGCGATCGGCCAGCGGCTGGCGGATGAACTGGCGCTGGGGACTCTGAGGCCGCCGATGAGGCGGGGCTAGGTTGCCAAGGATAGCGGGCATCGAACCCACCCTTCGTCATTCCCGCGCAGGCGGGAATCCAGGTGCAACCTGCCGGCGTTACGAGGGACTGAAGCGGTGGGGCGGTCGGTCTGGCCCGCCGCCTTCCGTGTCGCCGCTCCGCCCGCTGGATCCCCGCCTGCGCGGGGATGACGAAGGATAGGAACGAGGTGACGATGAATGCCCCCTCAGCTGGGGTCCGACGCCGGGTCGCTTACCTTGATGTCGGCGGAGAGGCTCTGCTTGGCGCGGGCGCGTTTGCTGGGGAGGCGGGTGAAGCCGCGTACGTCGCTGATCTGGTCGAGGTCGCGCTCGATCATCACCGGGCTGCAGACATAAGCCGTCACCAGTTCCGCCACCGAGCGCAGCGAGTGCAGGTGGATGCGCTCGTAGCCGTGGCTGGCGTCGATGCCGAAGGTGATGAGCGCGGTCCGCACGTCCGCCCCGGCCTCCACCGCGCTGGCGGAATCGGAACGGTAATAGCGGAACACGTCCTTCTGGAAGCGGATGTCGTTGTCGCGGCACAGCTGCGCCAGCTTGCGGCACAGGTGATAGTCGAACGGCCCGGTCTGGTCGGCCATCGCCAGAGTGACGCCGAACTCGTCGGAGTTCTGCCCCGGCGCGGTGGTGCCGTTGTCGATCGCCACCATCGAGGCGACCTGGGGCAGCAGGATCGACGAGGCGCCGACGCCCACTTCCTCGGCGATGGAGAACAGGAAATGGATGTCGACCGGTGTCTCCACTTCCTCCATCTGCAGCGCGCGGATCGCGGCGAGCATGATCGCAACGCCGGCCTTGTCGTCGAGATGGCGCGAGATGATGTAGCCGTTGTCGAGGATCTCGGTCTCGGGATCGATGGCGATGATGTCGCCAATCTCGATGCCCAGCTTCTGCAGGCCGACGAGGCCGCGCGCATAGGCATCGACGCGCACCTCCACGTTGTCCCAGGAGACCGGCTGGCTGTCGATCTCCTTGTTGAAGGTGTGGCCAGAGGCCTTGAGCGGCAGGATCGATCCGCGATAGGTGCCGTTATCGGTGAAGATCGTGCAGCGCGCCCCTTCCGCGAAGCGCGAGGACCAGTGGCCGATGGGGACGATCTCCAGCCGCCCGTTCGTCTTCAGGTTCTTCACCTGCGCGCCCAGCGTGTCGAGGTGGCTGACGATGGCGCGGGCGCCGCGCGGATCCTGCCCGCGCCGGATCGCCCGGATCGCGCCGCGCCGGGTCAGCTCGGCGTCGAGGCCCATGTCGGCCAGCTCCGCCGTCACCAGCCGCACGACGTTGTCGGTGAAACCGCTCGGGCTGGGCGTCGCCAGCAGCTTGCGCAGGATGCCCACCATGTATTCGGTGTCGATGGAAAGACGGCTCACGGGAATCTCACTCGCTGGATTTTCGGCCGCTGCGAAAGCTGCGCGCCTCGGTCGGGATGGAGAGGGGGAAGAGCAGGTCGACGAAGCGCTGCGCGGTCGGCTGCGGTTCGTGATTGGCAAGGCCGGGGCGTTCGTTGGCCTCGATGAAGACGTAGTCGGCAAAGCTGGGGCTGCGGACCATGAAATCGACGCCGACGACCGGAATGTCGATCGCCTTGGCGACCTTGATCGCCGCCTGCACCAGTTCCGGATGGACGGTGTCGGTCACGTCGTGGATGGTGCCGCCGGTGTGCAGGTTGGCGGTCTTGCGCACCTGCAGTTCCTCGCCTTCGGGCAGGACGCTGTCCATGTCATAGCCCGCCGCGCGGATGATCCGGCGCGTCTCGGCATCGACGGGGATGCGCGATTCCCCGCCGGTCGCGGCCTGTCGGCGGCGGCTCTGCGCCTCGATCAGCCCGGCGATGGAGCTGGTGCCGTCACCGGTGATCGCCGCCGGCTTGCGGATCGCGGCGGCGACGAGGCGGAAGTTGATAACGACCAGGCGCAAGTCCTGCCCTTCGAAGTATTCCTCCAGCAGCACCGTGCTCGCCATGCGCTGCGCGGTGGCGATCGCCGCTTCCACATCCTCGACCGTGCGCAGGTCGACCGAGATGCCGCGCCCCTGTTCGCCCTGCGCGGGCTTGACCACGGCGGAGCCATTGCGCGCGAGGAAGTCCTCGATCTGCTCGCGCGTGCCGTCCCACTGCACCTGGTCGGGCACGCGCACGCCGGCTTCGGCTACGACGCGGCGCGAGATTTCCTTGTTGTCGGCGATCGACATGGCGACCGCGCTGGTGAACTCGGACAGGCTCTCGCGGCACACCACCACGCGGCCACCCAGCGAGAGGCGGAACAGGCCGCCTTCCTCGTCGATAATCTCGGCATGGATGCCGCGCCGCCGCGCCTCGTCGACGATGATGCGGGCATAGGGGTTGAGCTTGGCCCCGGTTTCCGGCCCGGTGAACAGCTTCTCGTTGAACGTGTTCTTGCGCTTCACGGTGAAGCTCTGGATGCGCTTGAAGCCCAGCTTCTCGTAAAGGCCGATGGCGTGCGCGTTATCGTGCATCACCGTCAGGTCCATGTACTCTGCGCCCTTGGCCCAGAAGCGCTCGGCAAGATCGCGGGTGAGCGCCCTGCCGATGCCGGCCTGCCGCGCCTGGGGATCGACCGCGAGGCACCACAGCGAGCTGCCCTTGTCGTCCTCGCCCAGGAAATGCGAATGGTCGACGCCCATCGTCACGCCGACGATATCGCTCGTTTTCGTGTCCTCGGCGACGAGAAACTGCAGCCCGCGCGCGGCAAGGTCGCCGTCGAAGAAGTCGGGCCGGATCACCACCATGCCGCGCGCCGCGAATATGCGGTTGATCGCCTCCACATCCTCGGCGGAGGCGAGTTCGCGGATGGCCATGCTGGGCGGCGTGCTGGCGGGCGCATAGTCCTCGCGGCTGAGGCGGAAGGTATGCGAGGGATCGAGGAACAGCTCGTGCGGGGCATTGGCGAGCAGGACGTGCGGATTGGTGACGTAGATCGCGATGTCGCGGCAGTGCGTCTCCTCCTCGCGCAGCGCTCCGGCGAAGTCGGCGGCGTCGGGAAAGCTGTTGCCGAAGATCACCCGGCCCCAGCCGCATTCGGCGACGGCGTTCATCGCCGCCGCCTTTTGCGGCATCACGGCGTGCTCGTACATCATGAGCCCACGCCTTGCGTCTGGAGCCACATCTCGATCAGCCCGGCCTGCCACAGCTCGGAGCCCTGCAAAGGCGTGATGTGGCTGGTGGGATCGGCATAGAGCGCGTCCAGCCACTCCTGGCGGAACAGCCCGCGCTCGCGGGCTGCCTGCGACGACAGCGCATCGCGCACCAGATCGAGGTAGGGGCCGGAGATGTATTTCAGCTGCGGGACCGGGAAATAGCCCTTCTTGCGGTCGATCACCTCATGCGGGACGACCAGCCGCGCGGCATCCTTGAGCACGCCCTTGCCGCCGTCGTTGAGCTTGAATTCGGGCGGGATAGTCGCGGCGAGCTCGGCCAGTTCGTGGTCGAGGAACGGCACGCGCGCCTCCAGCCCCCAGGCCATCGTCATGTTGTCGACGCGCTTCACCGGATCGTCGACCAGCATGACCTGGCTGTCGAGCCGCAGCGCGCGGTCGACCGGGGTCTCGGCCCCGCTGTCCATCAGATGCGCCGAAACCAGATCGCGGCTGGCGTCGGTATCAGCGAGCCATTCGGGCGCGAGCTGGCCAGAGAGCGCGGCATGGCTGCGATCGAAAAAGGCGTTGGCGTAGTCGCCCACGACATCGCTCGACCCGGCCACCTTGGGATACCAGTGATAGCCGGCGAAGATCTCGTCCGCGCCCTGGCCCGACTGAACGACCTTGATGTGCTTGGAGACCTCGCGGCTGAGGAGGTAGAAGCCGATGTTGTCATAGCTGACCATCGGCTCGGACATCGCCGCGATGGTGCCGGGCAGGTTCTCCATCAGTTCGGAGGATGGCACGAAGATCTGGTGGTGATCGGTGGCGAAGCGCTGGGCGATCAGGTCCGAATAGACGAACTCGTCGCCTTTCTCTCCGTTCGCTTCCTCGAACCCGATCGAGAACGTCATCAGCCCGGCCTGCCCCTGCTCGGCGAGCAGGCCGACGATGATGCTGGAATCGACGCCGCCCGAAAGCAGCACGCCCACCGGCACGTCCGCGACCATGCGGCGCTTTACGGCGAGGCGCAGTGCATCCAGCACGCGGTCGCGCCAGTCCTCACGCGAAAGGCCCGCATCCTCCGGCCGGCGCTCGTGCGGCGGGTTCCAGTAACGCCGGTCGACATAGGTGCCGTCGCGCTCGAACCGGCGCACGGTGGCGGGCGGCAGCTTGCGTACGCCGTTCAGCAGCGTGCGCGGCGGCGGCACCACCGCATGGAAGCTCATGTAGTTGTGCAGCGCCTCGCGGTCGATCGAGGTGTCCAGATCGCCCCCCGCGACGATCGCGGGCAGGGTGGAGGCGAAGCGCAGGCGCTTGCCCGACAGCGAATAGTACAGCGGCTTGATGCCGAAGCGGTCGCGCGCCATCGTGACCACGCCGGTGTCCCGCTCGACGATGACGAAGGCGAACATGCCGTGGAAACGCTCGACGCATTCCGGCCCCCAGGCGTGATAGGCCTTGAGGATCACCTCGGTATCGCCGTGCGAGAAGAAGCTGTAACCCTTGGCGATCAATTCCTCGCGCAGCTCCGGGTAATTGTAGATGCACCCGTTGAATACGATGCTGAGGCCCAGCGCGGGATCGACCATCGGCTGCGCGGCATGCTCGGTGAGGTCGATGATCTTCAGGCGGCGGTGGCCCAGCGCGGCGCGACCCTGCGCGAACACCCCGGCCCCGTCCGGCCCGCGCGGTGCCAGCTTCTCGGCCATGCGGGCGACGGCGGCGCTATCGGCCAGTCCGTCATCGAAGCGAATTTCCCCTGCCAGCCCGCACATTTCAGTTCAGCCCGTTCGTAGTGGTCAATCGGGGGAATTTGATGCAACGCGATCTCTGGTGTGGAACTGCTATGATACCCTCCTGCAGCGGTGAAACCCGTGTCCGGCCAAGCCCCCGCAACGATCAGGAGCGCATGGAGTTCCGCCGCGCCGGCCAGTTGCCGGCCGACTGGAAGCCGGCATTGTGCGTGTTGACGGGTTCTATCCCCCTCGCCCCCCGGTGCAACCCGATGGAGGCCAGTAGCAGCGCCAGCACATCCGGCGCCCGCTGAACGCCTGCCACGCAAGAACCCCGACCCCCCGCAAGAGGGGCCGGGGCTCATACGCAGGCGGGCAGAACCCGCCTCCGCCAGAGGGACGCGTCAGTTTATGCCGGCTCCCATGGGGATTGGCGTACCCTGTTTCAGATAGACGCGATTGTCGTCGATCTTCTCGACGTTCTCCAGCGCGACGTAATGGTGGGCACCGTCAGAGCTGTCGGTGCGGGTCAGCTTGATCTGGTCGTCCTTTACTTCGTCCACCGTCCCGACGTGTTCGCCGGTGCTCGTTGCCACTTCCATGTGTTCCTTGATGCGAAGTTTCTCGAACATAATGCCTCCTGCGAAGTGTTTTAGTTGCTATGCTTCCTAAACAGCGACCGCCGGCTTCACGTTCCTGCGCTCGTCTTGTGCCAGCCACGCTTCGTGGGGATCGGTATTGTTACGCCTGCAGAAATTCGGCGTGAGCCGTCGCAGGTCCTTTTTCGAGCAGGGCAACTGTAACTTGTTCGTATGGAGAAATGGCGGTCGCTTGCCTCGGGCGCGTTCGTGTTGTGGTGTTGGCGTTATGGCGAGGCTTGACCCTCAGGGCTCTGCCCCCTCTCCGAAGGTGGCGTCGCCCCGCCCCGATAGCAGCACGCCTTTTGTCCCCACGCCGCTTACCAGCGATACCGGGATGTACGACGGCTCCGCGCCTTCGCCATCCTCCTGCAGACGGATCAGGTTGCCTTCCAGCGCGGCTACCGTGCCGACCCGCTCGCCGTCCGCAGCGATGATCGCAAGACCGGGTTCGATGGTCGAGGGCTTACCGAGGTCGGGCAATTCGGGCGGGGCGTGATCGTTCTCGCGCTCGGCCGAGATGTCGGCCTGCAAGCGGGTTTCGTGATCGGTGTTCTCGGCGGGCATGGCGCGCTCCTTTGATGCGTGGTCAGGGATACAACGGGCGGAATGGCGCGCGCGTTCCTTTGAACAACACGCGCTGTCGCCTCGTTCGGCACGCCGCGCGGCCGCGATCTTCCCTACAAGGTGTTGCGTCCCTATATCGGGATGGCCGCAAGATATGCCTGAAACGCGCCTGTGGATGGATGCGAAAGGCATCCTGCACAGCGCCGCGAATTTGGTTATCGTAAGGTTTCGCGCCGCCGCCAAATTCGCAGCCGCGTCGCAATTCCGCCCGGAAACTGCCGGGTACGCAACCGAATCGCATACCGGAGCCCGTCGCATGCCTCTTCTCGAAGCCCGCAAGACTTACAAGCCCTTCGAATATCCCTGGGCCTACGACTTCTGGAAGCGCCAGCAGCAGATCCACTGGCTGCCGGAAGAAGTGCCGCTGGGCGAGGATTGCCGCGACTGGGCGCAGAAAATCTCCGAGCACGAGCGCAACCTGCTGACGCAGATCTTCCGCTTCTTCACCCAGGCGGACGTCGAGGTGCAGGACTGCTACCACGACAAGTACGGCCGTGTGTTCAAGCCCACCGAGATCAAGATGATGCTGACCTCGTTCTCCAACATGGAGACGGTGCACATCGCCGCCTATTCGCACCTGCTCGACACCATCGGCATGCCGGAGAGCGAATACGGCATGTTCCTCGAGTACGAGGAATTGAAGGCCAAGCACGATTACATGCACACCTTCGGCGTCGACAGCGACGAGGACATCGCGCGCACGCTCGCCATGTTCGGCGGCTTCACCGAGGGCCTGCAACTCTTCGCCAGCTTCGCGATGCTGATGAACTTTCCGCGCTTCAACAAGATGAAGGGCATGGGGCAGATCGTCTCATGGTCGATCCGCGACGAGAGCCTGCACTGCGAAGGCATCACCAAGCTGTTCCATACCTTCGTCAAGGAACGCGGCTGCCTGACCAAGGCGGTGAAGGAAGACATCATCGACTGCTGCCAGAAGACCGTGCGGCTCGAGGACGCCTTCATCGATCTCGCGTTCGAGATGGGCCCGGTGCCGGGCATGAGCGCCAAGGACATCAAGCGCTACATCCGTTACATCGCAGACTGGCGCCTGGGCCAGCTCGGCCTGCCGGCGATCTACATGATCGAGGATCACCCGCTGCCCTGGCTGACCCCGCTGCTCAACGGCGTGGAGCATGCCAACTTCTTCGAGACGCGCGCCACCGAATACTCCAAGGGCGCCACCCGCGGCGACTGGAATACCGTCTGGGCCAACTTCGATTCCCGCCGCAAGGTCAAGGCCAACGACGAGGACCTCATCGACGACGGCAGTGAGCCCGACATGTTCGGCGGCACGCAGGCAGCGGAGTGACGCCCTCCCCGCGCTGATTCTCGGCGCTGACACGACCGCAGGGCGCGTTCATCGCGTGCTCTGCGGCAACCCTGGCCCCCCGTGTGCGTTTCAATGGTCAGCACCGATACGCTCGGAGACCTCAAATGAACGCAATAACAGCCATTCCCTTCATCGCAGTCGCGCTTGGCGTGGCAACGCCGATCGCCGCGCAGGAAATGCCGGAAACGACTGCACCTGCTACCGCCGCCGCGCTGGACAACCCGGAAGTCGTGACCGTCCGCAATATCTCGCACATCGAACTCGAGCCCGGCACGCCGATCGTCGACGAAACCGGCAAGATCATCGGCACCGTCAGCAAGGTGGCCGGAAACACTATCATCCTGACGGATGGCACCGATCAATTCGAAGTGCCGATTACGCAGCTCTATGCCTACACGCAGTATGGCACGGAACATTTCGCCAGCCGCTTGCCCAGAACGTCGATGGCCAGCGCCCGGTGATCGGCTGGGCACGGACGGGGCCGAGTTCGGTCACCTTACTGTAAGGTAGCCCCGTCGCGGTCGCCTTCGTCGGTGCGGCCGAAGAACTGCATCAGCTGCACCAGCAGCTCGCATCGTGCGGACAGGCCCGGCGCTTCCAGCAGCGCTTGCTTGGCGGCGGCATCGAACGGCGCGATCTGCGACACGCCATTGATCAGCGAGCAATCGTCCAGCCGCCCGACCTGATCCCAGTCTACCGCATAACCCTGCGCATCGGCGAATCGGCGCGCCTCCCGCTCGAAACCGGCGCGTTCGATGGGCGCCAGCACTTCGTCCTCGTTCTCGGTGAGCAGTTCCGCCTCGACCTGCCGGAACGGCGTACTCACTTCCAGTTCGCGCAGGATGCGAAAGCGCTGCTCGCCTTCCAGAACGATGTTGAACCGGCCATCCTCCAGCGCCTCGACGTCGCCGATGCGCCCCACGCATCCCACCGCGTAGAGCGGCGCGCCTTCCGCTGACCGCTGCGGCTGGATCATGCCGATCCGCCGGTCGCGGGCCAGCGCATCGCTCACCATCGCCCGATAGCGCGGCTCGAAGATGTGCAGGGGAAGCTGCAAGCCGGGATAGAGGATCGCGCCGGGCAGGGGAAAGATGGTGATCCGCGCCAAGCCGACGTCAGCCGAACAGGACGGTTGAAAGCTTGCGCCGCGTGGCCGAAACCCACGGATCCTCAAGGCCGATCGCCTCGAAGATCTGCAGCAGCTTGCCGCGAGCGGCGCCTTCGTTCCATTCGCGGTCGGCGGCGATCATGCGCAGCAGCGTTTCGGCGGCAGTATCGCGCTCGCCGACAGCGAAGGCCGCGCTGGCGAAAGCAAACTGCGCGTCCATGTCGGCCGGACGCTCGGCAGCGGCGGCGCGCAGCGCGGCGAGGGCGCTGTCATCGGGGCGATCCTTGGCCAGCGCCAGCGCACTGCGGGCCCGCTCCACGTGCGCGTCCGATGCCATCGCCTCGTCGAGTCCGCCCAGCACCTGCTCGGCTTCTTCCAGACGGCCGGCGGCTGTGAGGGCGCGGACCAGTCCCGCGATCACTTCGGCATTGTCGGGCGCCATCTCCAGGATCTGCATGAAGATGCTGGCGGCGCGCTCGCCGTCGCCGGCGGCCAGCGCCTCCTCGCCCATCGCGACCAGCGGGGCGAGGTCGGGCTGGGCCGGGCCGCCCGCCTGCACAGGCAGTTTTTCCAGCAACTGGTCGAGCATCTGCCTCAACTGCGATTCGGTTCGCGCGTTCGTCAGGTCGGCGACCGGCTGGCCCTGGAAGATCGCATAGACGGTGGGGATCGAACGGACCTGGAACTGCGAGGCGATGAACTGCTCTTCGTCGACATTGACCTTGGCGAGGGCCACGCCCTTGTCGGCATACTCGCCCGCGACCTTTTCCAGTACCGGTGTCAGCGCCTTGCACGGCCCGCACCATTCCGCCCAGAAGTCGAGAATCACGAGCTGGGTCATCGAAGGTTCGGCCACTTCCTTGCGGAAACGGTCGACTGCCTTCTGTTCTTCGAGATTGAGCCCCATGCTGGCCAAGATTGCTGCTCCCATAGATCTGCGCTTCGAGGCGCACTAGATCGTACCTAGCAGCGCGTTTGTGAAGGGCCAATGCGATCTTGACCGCGATCGCCACCTGGCCTCAGCCGGTCCCGGCGCGCGGAATGAATTTTTTTCCGATTCCCCTCTTGCCGCTCCCCGATCCCCCTGCTAGTGGCGCGCCTCCACCCCGGACCTGCCAGCAACGACAGCAGGTTCCGAGACGTCAGAGCGGGCGTAGCTCAGGGGTAGAGCACAACCTTGCCAAGGTTGGGGTCGAGGGTTCGAATCCCTTCGCCCGCTCCAGATTTCCCAGAAAATCAATCGATTAGCGAGGTTCGCAAGAACCTCAAAATCGCGCAAAATGGTGCGGGCGACCACCGGGCGACCACGAAACTCGCCAGGTCTGGCGTCCAATCGCGTTCCTTGGCGCATTTTTTGTTCCGGAGGGGAAGGTCTTCCCCTGCCGGTGAGCCGCGCTTCGCGCGTCTCACCGGACCCCTTCGAACGGGGCCGTCGCCCCGTAACGCCCCGCCAGAGTGAGAGTCGGGCCGGTTGGCCGTGACGGGTTGAGTGCGGCGAGAGAGGCTCGCCGCCGGCCCGTCGCGGAGACCATGCGATGGCCCATGCACGCACCCACCGTTCCGCGCGGCCGCGGACGAACCTCTACGAACAAATCACCAATCGTATCATTGCCGAACTGGAAGCCGGGCGCGTCCCCTGGGTCCAGCCCTGGGAATCGGCAAAGGCCGGCATCGGCATGCCCTATAATGCCGTCAGTGACCGGCGTTACAGCGGCATCAATGTTCTCACGCTCTGAGACGCGATCGTCTCGCGAGGTTTTGCCTCCCGCGCCTTTCTGACCTTCCGGCAGGCCATCGCGCTCGGCGGCAATGTCCGGCGCGGCGAACAGGGCATCGGCGTCATCTACACGCGCCGCTTCATTCCGCGTGAGGAACAGCGTGGCGCCGACATGGAAGGCCGCGAGCCCTCGGGCGGCATTCCGTTCCTCAAATGGTTCACCGTCTTCTCGGTCGAGCAATGCGAAGGAGTGCCCGAGCATATCTGCGAACCGCCTCCGCCGATCCCGGAAGGTCTCATCCTCCCTCAGGCCGAAGCACTGATCGCGGCGACCGGCGCCGACTTCCGCATCGGCGGCCCCTCGGCCTTCTATTCGCCCGCCCACGACTATGTGCAGGTTCCAAGACCCGACGCGTTCCACGACCCGGTGAACTGGCACCGGACGGCATTTCACGAACTTGGTCATTGGGTCGGCGGTGCCGCCCGACTCAATCGGGATCAGAGCGGTGCCTTCGGTTCCATGGCATACGGAAAGGAAGAGTTGGTCGCGGAGATGACAGCATCCTTCGTCTGCGCTGCGCTCGGTATCGTGCCAACCGTCCGACATGCCGATTACATAGGCTCATGGTTGGAAATCATTCGCGGGGACGATCGTGCGATCCTGCGCGCGGCCAGCGCCGCCTCGAAGGCCGCCGACTATCTGCTCGCCTTTCGTCCCGAATCGGCCATTGCCGCCAATGACGATGATCCCGATCCCGACCCTGACGGATCAATGGCTCTGGAAGGGAGGGTTGCGGCATGATCTTCGTCGCACCAGAATTGCGCGAGCAACTGCGCGCCAACGACCTTGCCCGCCGCGAGGCGATCCGCCGCGGCGAACCCGCCCCCGACCCGGTGCCGGTGGCCCGTTTCTTCAATCCCGTTGGCGCGGCCACCTGGCTCGCCACCGAACTGGATGAGGACGGAATCCTCTTCGGCCTCGCAGATCTCGGCTTTGGCTGTCCGGAACTGGGCAGCTTTGCGCTGGAGGAACTGGAAGCGATCAGGCTTCCCCTCGGTCTTGGCATCGAGCGCGACATTCTCTTCCAGGGAGAGTTTCCGCTCTCGGTCTACGCCGAAGCGGCTTTCCGTGCCGGTTCTCTAGTCGAGGCCGAGCGCGTCTCGCGGCCCCTGATCGTGATCCGCGTCCTGGGATCGCGCGCGCGCGATTGGAGATAGCCGTAATTGAATCCGGTGAAGGTGCTGACGTCCGCGGCGTCAGCGGCATATTCGGCGAGACGATCGTAATTGGGCATGACGACGTGGAGGGTCGTCTGGGTGCTGTCGAAATGGTGCCGACAGAGCCTCGACAGCGGCAGATGGTACCGGTCCGCAAGCAGCGCCGACAGCGCGGCCAGGTCGGAGGGCAGCAGGAATTCCCGCGTCGCGCTGGCGATGAAATGGGTCTGACGCTCGGTCGGGCGGACCGCTTGCAAGGCGCTTTCGAGATCGGTTCCGGCCGCCTTGAGATGCGCCAGGAAAGCATTCCATTCCTTATTCTCCTCGGCCGTCCACGCGGCGGGCGGCGCGGCGCTCGTCAGATGCGCCGCGAGCGCGCCCATGCTGGGCACGCCGTGGGCGGCCGATGCGCCGCTCCCGAGAATGATCACCGGGGTCGCGCTCAGCGTGCCCTAGGCAAATTTCTGCGCGATTTCGGCCGCGCTCTTAGCCGCCATATCTGTCCCCCCGATCGATCTAAACGAACCGACACGCCGTCGGTACAAGTCGCACATCGGCATCGACCAGCGCCAGGGCTTCATCCGCACCTGGTCGGCCAGCGATGCCGCCCGCTACGACGGCCGGGAGCTTCCGGTCCTGATCGATCCGGCCAACACCGGCAGCGCGATCTGGGCAGATACCGCCTACCGCAGCCAGAAGAACGAGCGGGCCATCCTGCGCGCCGGCAGGGTGTCGAAAATCCACCTCCGCAGAGCACCGGGCAAGCCGCTCCCCGCACAGCGTCAGCGCGCTAATGCGGCCCGCTCCAGGGTTCGCTCCACCGTCGAGCATGTCTTCGCGACCCAGAAACACCGGATGGGACTGTTCATTCCGAACCATCGGCATCGAGCGTGCCAAGGCAAAGATCGGCCTCGCCAACATCGCGTTCAACTTCAAACGCTTCCTCTACTGGGAAAGCCGATTGAACACGGCATGATACACGCCGCCGCAACGCTGATCCCCAACAAGGGGCTACAGGTCGACCGGAAATACCCGGTACGCCCGCCCGATCGACACAATCCCCCGCCTGCAGACCTCATCATCAAGCCAAAGTCGAGTAAATCAGGGTGTCCAACTGCCAGCTAAAGCACCGCGAGGCAGGCCGACCGGCCCGCCCCGCTGGCTCCGGATTAGTACGAGCCTAAGGTGTCGGCCTCATCGACGACACCGTCGCCATTGGTGTCGAGCCGCTCGAACATCCGCTCGCCCGAGGCGTTGAACTCTTCCAGCGTCAGGTTGCCGTCCTTGTCGGTATCGAGCACGCCGAAGCGTACATGCGCCTGCTTGACCTGACCGTCCGGCACCGGCTTGTCCTTGCTGAAGCGGCCGGTGAATTCGCCGACGTAGTCCGCCTCGCTTACCTTGCCGTCGCCGTCGAGGTCGAAGGTGCGGTACTTCGCAGCGCGGGCGGCGGTGAATTCGGCGGCGGTGACGCGGCCGTCGTGGTCGGTATCGTTCTCGCTCAAAAATGCTCCCTTGCCGTGGCCGGGAGCGGCGCGGCGCTCCGCAGACGACTGTGCGAGCGCGCCCTGGCTGGCGCTAAGGGCGAGCACGAGGCCTGCAATAAGATGTGTCTTGGTCATGGTCTTCTCCGTTGAACTGGTAATCGGGATCACTCTTCGACCTGGAACGTAAGCGAGGTCGTGTAGCTGCGCTCGTCGGTGCCCGAGCCTGCGGGCGCCTCGGCGCGGTGGCGGGTCATCAGGACGTAGGTGCCGGGGCGGTCGAATTTGATGACGGCCTTGCCTTGCGTATCGGTCCTGACCTGACGGTGGCTGACCGCCTCCTCATAGTCCGCCCCGCCGCGATCCAGCTCCACTTCCTGCCCGGCCATCGGCTTGCCGTCGAACAGTACCGTGAAGCTGAATGGGGTGTCGAGATAGAGTTCGCTCGGATGCGTCACCGGCTGGATGCGCAGGCGCCCGATCGCCACGTCGACGGGCGCGCGGGTCGGCTGCTTCTTGGAGACATAGACGTCGGCGACGGTTTCGGTCTGGCTGGTGCGGACTTGCACGGCGTCCTTGGGCACTTCGCCATGGACCGGTTGCCACTTGCCGCCGACCAGCGCGCTTTTGCCCACCCGGCCGAGACGCACGCCGGTGGTGAAGCGATAAGTGCCCTCCGCATCGAGCGCGCTTTCGAGCACCACCATCTGCTTGAGCGGGGTGATCGACATGAGCTTGCCGCGCGAGCCGTCCGGCAGGACGACGTGGTAGTCGCTCGAATCCACCGGCACTTCGGGGTGGAAGAACTTCTCGGCGAAGGCCGACTCCACCGTCACCATCCGCTCGGTATTGGCCGCGAAGACCTTGGGCAGAAGGTAGGACGTGTGGGCGAGCGCGGCGCCCGGAGCGATACAGGGAGCGATGCCGGCGGCGCACAACAGCGCGGCAAGCCTTGCGGAAAGTCTGATCATGGTCGAAGCGGTCCTCATCATTGTCCGGTGATCTCGAAAGTGAAACTGAGCTCCTCGCCGTCCGGCGGACGCGGGAACGGCGAGGCCCGGCGCACCAGCGCCATCGCCTCGTGATCGAAACGCGAGGAGCCCGAAGTGCGCGCCACGCGGACCCCGCGCGCGGCGCCGTTCGGCTCAACGGTGAAGGCGATCAGCACTTCGCCCGCGCCGATGGTATTGCCGCGCTGATAGCGCTTCAGGTGCTGGTAAACGCGGTTGCTGAAATTGCTGACGGCGGAATTGCCCGCCTGATCGGTATTGCCGCCGCCGCTGCCGCCTTTCCCTTGCGCCTCCGCTGCGCTTTGCGCCCCGGTCGCCGCTGGGCGCGCCTGCGGGCCGGGAGCGGCGGCTATCGGATTGACGAGCGCGGCTGCGGGGATCAGTTTGGCCGCCGGCAACTGCCGGGTGGTCGTCGCGGCCGTGCCTTCACCGGTGCGGCCCTGCCCTCCGCCGCCGGCCTGTGCCGCCGGTTGCGGCAGGGGCTTAGTGGCAGCCTTCGGCTCGGCGACTATGGCCTGCGAAGGAACTTCGGCAGGTGGCTTCACCGCCTGCGACTCCTTTGCCTCGACCAAAGGCTGCATCTTCGGGCCGGGTCCGCCCTCGCGCATGGAAAGGTCGATGCTGACGAGGCGGGAACGGGTGCCCCCCTCCACCAGCACCGTCTCACCCCAGGTGAAGATCAGAAGTGCCGCCACCACGGCATGTGCCGTGACCGAGGCGGCCATGGCGTTCAGGTCGATCCGCGCGAACGGACCCGCCCCGGACTCGAATCTGCCCATCCAGGAAACCATGACCGCCCCGCCCCCCTTAAAACATCTTCGAGAGGGCGGCCTTGAAGTTGCGCCCCACCGCCGGGCGCGTGGACAGCGCCGACTGGTAATAGGTGTCGAAGATGTTCTCGACGCTCAGCCGCAGGGCGACATTTTCGAAGATGCCGCCGCTCGGCGTGATCGTGGCGCGCAGGTTGTGGACGTCGAAACCCTCGTGCTCGGTGCCGTTGATGTCGAGGTCTTCGGCAAGGGTCGTTTCCCACCGGACGTCGAACAGCTTGCCGAAGCGCTTGCCTGCCGAAAGCATGTAGGTCTTCTGCGGCAGGTTGGTCCAGTCGTCGATCACGCCGTTGGTGCGAAGGCGCTGGCCGTTCGGGATGGTTGCGTTGAAGTCGAAGTAGATCCCGCTTGCGGTGGCGTAGGACGCCTCGATCTCGAAGCCGTCGAGGTAGACCTCGCGCACGCCCGAGTAGGCGGTATTGTCAGTCAGTTCGGTGTCGTAGTAGTTTACCTTGACCGCAAGTTGATCGCCCCTGCCGAGCAGGTCGGTGCGATCGAACGAGCCGCCCGCTTCCCAGGTCCAGCTCTTTTCCGGCTGGTTCATGTACGTGGCGTTGTCGAGGTCGTCGATGATAGGCAGGTTGCGGGTACGCGCCCAGCTGCCGAAAGCAGCAAGGCCGAACGGCAGTTCATAGCGGGCCGAGACGCCGCCCATCCATGCCTGGTTGTTGTAGGACACCCACGTGCCGGTACGGTTGGACTTGATGTTCGAGGTTTCCCAGCGGATCGCCGGGCTCAGCGTGAAGCCCTTGAATAGGCCGATCTCGTCCACCGCGAAGGCGGCCATGCGGTTGTCGATGCCGCCCGGCGCGCTGCTGGCGTCGGCGCGCTTCTTGTGGATGTACTCGACGCCGAAATGCAGGTTGTGGCGAATCGGCCCGGTCGAGAACAGCGCGGCGTTCTTGAGCGTGATCTTCGAGGTCTCGTAGCGGTGGTCGGCATTGAGCACCGGCGAGATCGCGACGCCCACGGCGCTCTGGTCGATCTCCTGATTGGCGTAAGTGTAGAGCAGCTGGAGATTGACCGCGTCATTGTCGACTGGCTTGTAACCGTAGGATACCGTCAGCACCTGGCTCTTGGTGTCGCGATCGACGTTGCCGAACACGCCCGCCGTGGTGCCGAAGCTGTCGTAGGGGACGTCCCGGTCGCTGGTGGTGGTCTGGTTAAAGCTGGCGGCGATGGTGTGGGCGTTGTCGGCACCGAAGTGGAACGCGCCCTTCACCAGGAAGCTGGGCAGGTCGAAGCTGCTGTTGCCAATGTCGTTGCCGTGGCCGTCCTGCTGGGTGCTCTGGGTGCGCCAAGTATAGTTCGCCAGGAACTCGAACTGCTCGGTGGGCATCGCCGCGACAGTAGTGGACGTCGCGAAGCCGTTGCCGTTGGTCTGGCCCGAGACGGTCTGGCTGGCGGTAATGCCGGTCTTGCCGTGGAGGACGCTAGAGGCGTCATTGGTTTCCAGCAGGACGACGCCGCCGATGATGCCCGAGCCCCATTCGAAGCTGCCCACGGTTCCGCGGATCACCTGCGCCCGCTTGTAGAGCAGCGGATCGGTGAACAGCTGGGTGCCGACGCGGTAAATCTCTTCGGAGCCAGTGGTGGCGCCATCGACGACGAAGGCGACTTTCTGGTCGGTGCCATACGTGCCGTTGGCGCCGAAGCCGCGGATGTTGATGCCCGAGCCGATCGGCGTGGAGCCGTTGATGAGCGTAACGCCGGGAACGGAGTCCAGCAGTTCCGCGATGGTCGAAGCCTGCCGGTCCTCGATTTCCTTGCGGTCGATCACTGTGACCGGCGTCGCGGTGTCGGTCTGGATGGCACGGGTGCTCTCGCCGATGTCGATGGTGCCCAAAAACTCGCCGGCCTGCGTGTCCTTGTCGGTGCCGGTGGCGGCAGCGTCCTGCGCATAGGCCGGAGCGGCGACGAAGAAGACAACGGCGGACACGCCGCCAAGAGCTCGGGCGGCAAAACTACGAAGCATGGCTGTTCCCCTTCGCTACTGCGAATCATGTGCAATAGCAGAAAAGGCCCATTGCCCAGCTTCACTGTTACGTAAAGGACTTTTTGCCTCGTCAGCTGATGAGACCGGCAGTGAGCGACTGGCTCTGGCAGGCAGCGCCGCCAGATAAATGTCATCTACTGATGGCGGGACCACGTTGAGGCCGCACGACATAGGGTATGACGCCGACATCTTCGCAGGCGGCGATGTCCTCGC